>ERZ773359.2784-NODE-2784-length-21383-cov-8.451425_pt1 | contig 21383 bp, 19 predicted proteins | sample MGYA00374955_ERZ773359 | MGnify/ENA primary metagenome ERZ773359 (study PRJEB29098, sample SAMN04486028) | biogas fermenter metagenome | study: EMG produced TPA metagenomics assembly of the Biogas fermentation microbial communities from Germany - Plant 4 DNA1...
CAGGAACGGTCTTCTTTTTTCAAAGTTCAACAAAGATCATTACAGGAATGCTCCTAGATTTTTTAAAGAAATAAACATTGAACTTCATAGTACAATAAAAGCCCCTGAAAACTCTCAGGGGCACACAGGAACAGAATGAAAAACCAACTTTCTTCCATCCAGACTGTACTGTCGGTACCGGAATTCCACCGGTTCAATCCTCCTGGGACTCGCGGACTTTACCGCCGGTCGGGAATTACACCCTGCCCTGAAAGTTCGTTGTTTATTTTCTATCAATAATATACTTCATTCATCCTTAAAAATCAAGATGTACTAAGTATTAAGCTCTGCTTTTTGTTTATATACAGTATTATCTTTTATTTTTTTCATAAAAGCATTTAATCATCAAATGCCTTTCATTGTTAAGGAAATCCGTTTTTTCATTGGATCAACATCCAATACCTTTACAGTGATAATATCTCCTACCTGTACTACATCTAATGGATGTTTTACATATTGATTTGACATTTGAGAAATATGAACAAGGCCATCCTGGTGTACACCTATATCAACAAATGCACCGAAGTCAATGACATTGCGTACTATTCCGGTAAGTATCATTTCCGGTTTTAAATCTTCAATTTTCATTACTTCAGTACGCAAGATCGGTTTAGGCAGCTCATCTCTTGGATCCCTTCCCGGTTTTTGCAATTCATTGATAATATCCTTTAGAGTAGGCAGTCCTATTCCTAATGATTCTGCTAATTCATTTAAGTTCCACTTACCCGATTCTGCTACAAGACTCTGCAAATTATCTTTTTGTAATGCTTTTATGGACAAATTTTTCCATGCCAATAACCTGGCAACAACCCAATAAGATTCCGGATGAACAGCAGTGTTGTCTAGAATATTATCTCCATCTGATATTCTTAAAAAACCGGCGCATTGTTCATAGGTTTTAGGTCCCATATTACTAACCTTAAGCAATTGCTCTCGATTTTTAAACTTACCTTTCTCCTGCCTATAAGCAACTATATTCTTTGATAAGGTTGGTGTGATTCCAGATACATATTGAAGTAAAATTGAAGAAGCCGTGTTCAGATCCACACCTACACTGTTTACGCAATCTTCAACAACGCCCTCCAATGCTTCCTGCAAACGTTTCTGATTAACATCATGCTGATATTGTCCTACCCCTATGGATTTCGGGTCAATTTTTACGAGCTCTGAAAGAGGGTCTTGCATCCTTCTTGCAATAGAAACAGCGCTTCTTAAAGCAGCATCAAAATCCGGGAATTCTTCGCTTCCTAATTTTGAGGCAGAGTAGACCGATGCACCTGCTTCATTGACTATACTATATTTCACTTTGCCAACTTCCTGACACAATTCCGAAATTAATATCTCACTTTCTCTGGAAGCAGTTCCATTTCCAACTGCAATTAGCTCTATATTATATTTCTCTACCATATGTTTTAGTGTCTGCTTTGCCAGATCTTTATTATGGCTTGGAAGTGTCATATATACGACAGCAGTACTAAGTACTTTACCCGTTTCATCTACCACAGCTATTTTATTTCCGGTTCGATAACCCGGATCTATGCCCATAACTATCTTCCCTTTCACCGGCGGCTGCAGCAAAAGATTACGGAGGTTCTCGGCGAATATCTTTTTTGCCTGTTCTTCTGCTTTTTCAGTCAATATATTCCTAATTTCCCTCTCGATGGATGGTGAGATTAATCTCTTATATGCATCCTCTACAGTCCTTTCTAATAACTCATTGCCTACGATTGTGTTCAGAATAATCCGATTCTTGAGTTCCTGTATAATCATATTGTCATCTACACAGATTTTTACAGATAGAAATTTCTCCGATTCTCCACGATTTATGGCTAATATGCGATGAGGAACTATACTATGAATTTGTTCACTATAATCATAATACATATTATAAACTGAATCTTTTTCTCTCATTGCTTTAGTTTTTAATATTCCGTGCCTTAATGTATAATCCCGTACAAACTTTCTATATTCTGCATTATCTGAAATCCTTTCTGCAAGGATATCAAGAGCCATTCCAATTGCTGCTTCTACTGATTCTACTTCTTTATTCGGATCAACAAAATTCATTGCATAATCCTCTATCCGCCCCCTTGGTTTATCCTGTCTCCATATCATATCAGCGAGAGGTTCCAGGCCTTTTTCCATAGCTATAGCTGCTCGGGTTCTTCTTTTAGGTCGGAATGGTCTATAGATATCTTCCAGTTCAGTTATTGTTTTCGCATTTTGAATCTTTAAATGTAATTCAACAGTCAGTTTTCCCTGCTCATCAATCCTATTTATAATTTCCTGTTTTCGATTTTGCAAATTGCGCAGATACACCAATCGTTCCTGTAAATCTCTTAATAAACAATCATCCAATCCACCGGTAACTTCTTTTCTATATCTAGCAATAAATGGAATAGTGCTTCCTTCATCTATTAATTCTATTGCATTTTTCACTTGTTCTTCTTTTATCCCAAATTCTTTCGCTAGAAGCCATGAAATATTCAGCATTTTCTGCCTCCATATAATTTTCTTCTATATATATAATTTCCTTTCAAAAAGCTTATCACAAATGACCATGTCAGAAAAGGGAATAAATTGTTGACAATAAATCTTCATGTATGTTTATAATATCAATAAATTACCGCTCCGTAATATGAATGGCGGAGTAAAAAAATTGCAGAATACCGGAGGAACTTTAATGCAGCACTATTTCACAAATAAAACAAACTTTTATGGAAATACTACTCCACAGGAATTGATAAAAGAGTATGGCAGTCCTTTGTATGTATATAATGAAAACATCCTGCGCCAAAGATGCAAGGACATGGTAAACTTTATACCTTACAAAAACTATAGAGTAAATTATTCGACAAAAGCCAATGCAAATCTGGAGCTTCTTAAGATAATCCGTGAAGAAGGTCTGGACGCTGATGCCATGTCTCCAGGAGAAATACATGTTTTACTGTCAGCTGGTTTTTTGCCTGAACAAATTTTCTATATAGGCAATAATGTTTCAGCGGAAGAAATGATGTTTGCATACAATAAAGGAATAACAGTCAGTATTGATTCCCTATCTCAATTAAAAAAATTCGGGCAGCACAATCCTGGTGGGAAGGTAGCAGTTAGGATAAATCCAGGACTTGGAGTTGGGCATCACGAAAAGGTAATAACAGGCGGCAAGCATACAAAATTTGGAATAAACAGCGACCTTGTGCCTGAAATAAAGAAACTGCTCAAAGCATATGAACTGAAGTTGGTTGGCATAAACCAGCATATAGGGTCATTATTTATGAATGGGGAGCAATATTTTAAAAGCATAAAGGAAATATTAAAACTCGCAGAAGAATTCGAAGATCTTAACTTTATTGATATGGGTGGGGGGTTTGGAATTCCATACAAAAAACAAGATGGTGAAGAACCATTGAACTTAAAAGTTCTTGGCGAAAAGATAGGAGACTTACTGAACAAGTGGGCTTCTCTAAACAATCCAAATATCCGTTTTATATCTGAACCTGGAAGATACATAGTAGCAGAATGTGGCGTATTATTAGGCACAATCCATGCAAAAAAGAAAAATAACGGTATTTGTTACACCGGAACCGATATTGGTTTTAATGTCCTTGCACGTCCAATGTTTTATGGCGCATGGCATGATATTGAAATATACCCGCTTAATGGTGGTGTAGTGCCCTTAGCTATGGAAACTGTAACTGTAGTCGGTAACATTTGTGAAAGTGGTGATATTATAGCTGCCAACAGGCAGCTGCCATTACATAAAGAAGGAGATATTATAGGAATAACCGATGCCGGCGCTTATGGCTACTCCATGTCATCTAATTATAATAATCGTTTGCGTCCCGCTGAAGTGTTAATCCAATCAGATGGCTCACATAGGTTAATCAGGCGTCGGGACACATTAGATGATCTATTACGTAATTTTACTGGCAATTGCTTGTCATGCTAGATCATCTGTACTATAATTAGCATATTAATCAGAATACACAGGAGGAACTAATATGAGGACGAAAAAACCGGTTATCATCATCGATTCTTGTACGGACCTTCCCTATGATTTTATAGAAAATTATAGAGTTCCAGTTGTACATCTTACTTTTCATTTTGAAGGCAGGGACAATAAAGATGACTTTTTCCAAAGCTTAAGCAGCAGAACCTTCTACAACGCCTTGCGAAGCGGCAAAGTATCCACCACGTCTCAAGTCAATGCTGATGATTATATCAATATATTTCGTCCTTATATAGAAGAAGGCAGGCCAATTATCAGCCTCACCTTTTCATCTGCCTTAAGTGGAAGTTATAATAGTTCCATATTAGCTAAAAGTATGCTGTTGGATGAATATCCTGATGCTGATATCACTTTAATTGATACAAAATCAGCTTCTTTGGGCAGCGGCCTAATTGCTTGGAATGTTGTTAAAATGTTAGAAAAAGGTGCTTCTAAAGAAGAAATTATCGATTGGGTAGAAAACAATAAGTTAAAAGTAGCGCATTGGTTTACTGTAGATGACTTGAATCATTTAAAAAGAGGGGGCAGAATTACTGGTGCTGCAGCATTCCTAGGCAGTATGCTAGACATTAAACCTATCCTCCATGTAGATGATGAAGGGCGATTAGTACCTGTAACTAAAGTAAAAGGCAGAAAGAAATCTATTCGTGCTTTATTTGAAAAGCTGGAGGAATCTATTATTAATCCGGAAAAACAAACTATTTTTATCAGTCATGGAGATGCAGAAGAAGATGCACAATATTTAGCCGATCTCATTAAAGCTGAATACAATGTACAAGGCTTTATCATTAATAATATAGGACCAGTAATCGGATCCCATTCAGGCCCTGGCACAGTTGCCCTGTTCTTTTTTGCTTCTGAACGATAAATCTTTTTACTTTAAAACAATAAAATAAAGAATTATCAGATGAATATTTCTTAATCATTCAATAATAAGTGCAGTAAAAAATCAGCAGCAATTCATATCCCTATCGATATCAGAATTGCTGCTTTTACTATAAAACTGTTATCCTCTGGGAACACAAATCTTTTGTCCTATCTGTAAATTATCAGGGTCAACATTGGGATTAGCTGCTAAAAGAGCATCCACACTGATATTGAACCTCCTTGCTATACTGAAGAAGGTATCTCCTGCTTGAATGATATATTCACTGGTTCCGCTGGGACAGGTGCCGCCAGTCGATGCAGGAATACATATTATCTGTCCTACTCTTAAACTCATAGGATCGATGCCTGGATTAGCCGCTATAATAGCAGCTACAGTTACATTAAATCTGTTAGCAATTGCAAAAAGTGTATCGCCGTTTCTTATGGTATAATACTGACCTCCGGGACATGCAGGTACACCAATTCGAGGTATACAAATCTGCTGACCAATTTGCAAACGGGTGGGGTCCACTCCTGGATTTGCTGCCATAATAGCCTCTACTGTAGTATTAAAACGTATTGCTAGTGAGAAAAAGGTATCACCCGCTCGAATTATATAAGGCTGTGTACCATTGGGGCAGTCATCAGGCATAGGAGGAGCACCAGGTATGCAAATTCGCTGACCGATTTGCAAACGATTAGGATCAACCCCTGGATTTGCTGCCATAATAGCAGCTACAGTTGTATTGAAGCGAATTGCCAGTGAATAAAAGGTATCACCTGCCTGAATGATATATGGCTGTGTACCACTGGGACAATCACCGGGCACAGGGGGAGCGCCAGGTATGCAAATCCGCTGACCGATTTGCAAACGATTAGGATCAACCCCTGGATTTGCTGCCATAATAGCAGCTACAGTTGTATTGAAGCGAATTGCCAGTGAATAAAAGGTATCACCTGCCTGAATGATATATGGCTGTGTACCACTGGGACAAGTTTGAGAAATGCCATATTCACCATACATATATAAAATTCACCTCCAAATGGATATGTTACATTATATGCAATCCATTTGAAGATGTTCGCAACGCACCTTATATTCTATCCTTACCGAATTCTATAAAGCAAGTTATTTTTGTGTTATAGGCATGACCTTAGTATTGTAATATTCTAGGAACGTATAATAAATATCATTTTGGAAATGATGAGGGCCATCTTTTTTTATAATTTTCCAATTCTCCTCATGATCCAAGTTTATAATTCCTGTATCAGCAGGATATGTTTTATGAATTTTTGTTACATAACCAACCTTGCAATAAGGAATCATTTTTTTATATATCTCTCCTCCGCCTATGATGAAAATATCATCATCCTTGAACAAAGAAAGCAACGCGAAAAGCTCCGTAAAAGAATGACAAATCAAACTGGGTTCAATGAAAAAGTCTTTCTGTCTGGTTAAAATAATATTGATTCTACCAGCCAAAGGTTTTTTCCCGGGAAATGTACTTAATGTTTTTCTTCCCAATACGACAACTTTTCCCATTGTTTTTGATTTAAATTGTTTCAAGTCTTCAGGTATAGGCTGAAGCAGCTTTCCGCCTTTTCCAATATTCCAATTTTCATCTACGGCAACTATAAAATTCATACAGTTCCTGCTTTCTTTACTTGGCTATAGGTATATTTTTAATTTGAGGTCCGCATCGATACCCTTCCAGTCTAAAATCATCAACGGTGAAATCATAAAAATCCTTTTTAGTTGGATTTATGACCAATTTTGGTGCAAGATATTGTGGACGTTTGATCAATTCCTTAATAATAGGAATATGTCTGTCATAAATATGCGCATCGGCAATAACATGCACCAGCTCACCAACTTTAAATCCGCTGGCTATGGCAAACATATGAAGAAGAATGGCATATTGACATACATTCCAGTTATTCGAAGGCAAAATATCTTGTGATCTTTGATTCAAAATAGCATTAAGTCTATCCCCTGTGACATTGAAGGTCATACTATATGCACATGGATAAAGATTCATTTCATGAAGATCACTATGTACATAAATATTAGTTATAATTCTTCTGCTGTACGGATTATGTTTTAAATCATATAGAACTCTGTCAACTTGATCGAATTCCCCTTCTTCATATTTATGTTTAACAGAAAGCTGATAGCCATAAGCTTTTCCGATAGAGCCGTTTTCATCAGCCCATGCATCCCAAATATTACTATTCAGATCCTTGATATTATTTGATTTCTTTTGCCAGATCCAAAGTATCTCGTCTATAGCATTTTTAAAATTTGTTGGACGCAAGGTTAAAATTGGAAATTCTTCTGATAAATCATAGCGATTTACTACACCAAATTTCTTAATAGTATGAGCAGGTGTTCCATCATCCCACACAGGCCTTACTTTTTGTCCTTCTGTGCTAACTCCGTTTTCCAATATATCAATACACATATCAATAAATATTTTATCAGCTTTACTCAACAGTATTCCTCTTTTCCATGGTTTTTTCCTGTATTTGAGTATATCACATCAGGGACTAAAGGTTCAATCAGATAAAAACATCTATCAATATTTCATACTTTTGTTTTTATGCTATGGAGAATTAATGAATAATGTTAAAGCCCAGCTATATAAGCTGGGCTTCTACAATTTTCATTACTAAGAATTATTCATCCTGGAATAAAGCTGTTGATAAATATCTTTCTCCGGTATCAGGCAATAAAGCTACCACAGTTTTACCTTTGTTTTCGTGTCGTTTGGCAATCTGTGTGGCAGCATAGGCTGCTGCACCTGAAGAAATTCCAACTATAAGACCTTCATATTTGGCCAGAGCCCTCGAAGTTTTAAATGCATCTTCGTTTTTAATCTTAAAAATTTCATCTATAATCGATACATTCAGAACCTCGGGTACAAAACCAGCGCCTATACCCTGTATTTTATGGGGGCCTGGTTTCTCTCCGGATAAAACAGCAGAATCAAAAGGTTCTACTGCTATTACCTTCAACTCTGGTTTCTTTTGCTTAATAAACTCAGCAACTCCTGTTATAGTACCACCTGTTCCGACACCGCTTACAAAAATGTCAATTTCACCTTTTGTATCCCTCCAAATCTCCTCTGCAGTAGTTGCTTTGTGAATTGCTGGATTCGCCGGATTTCTAAACTGTTGTGGTATAAAAGAATTCGGTGTCTTGGAAGCAATCTCTTCTGCAGCACGTATAGCTCCATTCATGCCTTCTGCACCAGGAGTCAATACAACTTTCGCTCCTAAAGCTTTTAATAAATTCCGTCTTTCCACACTCATCGTTTCTGGCATAGTTAAAATAAGCTGATAACCTTTCGCAGCACATACAAAAGCCAAAGCTATACCAGTATTTCCGCTTGTTGGTTCAATAATAACAGATCCTTCTTTTATCATGCCCTGATCTTCTGCAGTCTTAATCATGGCATATCCAATTCGATCTTTAACGCTACCAGCTGGATTAAAGTATTCCAATTTGAAAAGTAATTTTGCCTCTAACCTTTCTTTTTGTCCATAATTGACTGCCTCAAGCATTGGAGTATTCCCTATTAACTCAACCAAATTTTTAACAACTTTAGACATCATTTTGCCCTCCTAATATAAAATTATATATAGTACATATAATTGTTTTTTCCATTTAACTTATTATATTCTTCAATCATATCTTCCAAGGTAATTGAATCAATGATAGAATTGATACAATAATCCATTCTGTCCCAAACATTTTTTTTAATACAGAGCTGCATGTTATCATATGGGTTTGTATCATCCTCCTCTACAACTTTCATCTCGCCTTCCAAGGCACGTAATATAGAACCTACCGTAATATTACCAGGATCATCCCCTAATGTATAACCGCCTTGTGCTCCTTTTATGCTCTTTACCAGGCCTGACTTACGAAGTGCAGAAAAAACCTGTTCCAAGTAAGAGACAGAGACATCCTGATTCTCAGCAATGCTGCTAAGTGATACATGACTCCCACTGGAGGTATGTATAGCTAAATCCAACATAGCCCGCAGCCCATATCTGCCTTTTGTAGATATTTTCATTTAACTCACCATCCGGATTATTCCTAGTATTCATATATGTTTAATATGATACTTCTTATGCGCTAAAATGTCAATAGTATTTCTGTTTATTTTACGCTTCCTGAAGCTCCCTGACTCCTAAGAAGTTTTTTCATGCCTGAAGAATACTGTGTAGTTAAGTCAGGCATAACCCAGTAGGCATCTACACCATCCAAACTTTCGACTAAAGCCAAACCATCTTCATATGACAGTAAAAATAGAGAAGTCGATAAAAAATCTCCAACACCTGCATCTTTAGCCACTACAGTTACTGCTCGAAAACTTTTACCCGGCATTAATGTATCAGGATCTATTATATGATGAATTCTATCACCATTATAAAAATAATAACGTTGATAATCTCCGCTGCTGACAACCGAAGCATCATTTATGTAAAGAACATCCAAAGTATTTTCTATATCATTTATTACAGGTTTATCTGGATGTTGTATTCCTATACCCCAATATTGTCTGATGCCATCCAGTGGTTGACCTATAATCCTAATATTTCCCCCCGAACTTATTATTCCAGACTCAAAACCTTCCTCCATTATTTCTCTTGCTACTATCTCAGTAGCAAAACCTTTTGCTACTGCTCCTACATCCAGACTCATACCTTTCTCTAATAAAAAAATGGTAGAATTTTGCTCATCTACCAACACTTTACTTAGATCCGTCAATTGATTTGCAGCTTGAAGTTCTTCCATTGGTGGAATTCTCGTTTTATCTGCATCAAAAGAAGCATCAATAAAATATTCATGCCAAATCTCAAGCACCGGACCAAAAGCAATATTGGTTTTTTCACCAGTTATATCAAACCATTTTTTTGAAAATAATATCAAATCTATAATTTCTTTATCTACATATACAGGCTGAATACCTGCATTGTCATTTATCGTTTTTATGTTGTTAATCCCTTCATATAAGTTAAACTTATCATAAAGCTTATGTAATTCAATAAAGCGGGATTTTATTTGCTGAAAGTACTTTTCGAATTCTTCTTCTGTCTCTGTATATCCTATCACCGTTATATATGTATCGAAGGCATCGAAAAAACCAGCGCTGAATTTTTCATATCTTTCATGTTTACATCCTGAAAAAAATAAGCTGAAAATAATAATCATAATCAAAATTGTAGAAACGGTTTTTTTCATTTAATCACCTTTCTCTAGAATAGCAATCATCCGTTTAACAATATAGACTTAGACTATCCTCTTCCTAAATATCTAATAAAATGGAAGCTCCCCCTGTCCGGCAGGAGGAGCCATGGTTTAATACCTATTTCATTTTGCATTATCAAATGATTCCACAATCGCCTTAATGTAGTCTTGAATACTAATTGTTACAAGTGAATTCAATTCCGGTATGTCAGCTGAATTGGTGTTTTCGTTTTTCATTTTTGTAACTTCATCCATTGTTTTGCCTTTCATCCATTTACTCAATTCAGCAATTTGCTCATACCATTCCTTCCCAATGCCGGATTGGGATTTCATACCGTATTTGTCTCCTAGTTCGACTTTTGTCTTCAATTCTTCATTCAGATCTGACGTTATTTTTCCATTTTTATCGAAGCTGACCCTGGTCTGGGCGTTATCAATAATTATACCAGCTACTTTATTATCAGCCGTAAATGCAGTTGCAGCCATAACAGTATCAACTTGTGCAACAGGACCATTATCACCTTCTGAACTCTTGGATTTGGCAATGGAGACATTATGACCTAATCCGACCTTTGTTGCATTTTCCACAGCTATAGCGTTATCAACTGCTTCAGCAACAGCTGCAATATAATCTTGTACGCTTATTGTTACCACTGATGTAAGTTCTGGAACATCAGGGACAGCAGGATGGTTATCATCAGTTTTCTTTGTTTTTAAGTTTTTAATTTCATCAATGGTTTTGCCAATCATCCATTTTTCAAGTTCTGCAATTTGCTCATACCATTCCTTCCCAATGCCGGATTGGGATTTCATGCCGTATTTGTCTCCTAATTCGACTTTTGTCTTCAATTCTTCATTCAGATCTGACGTTATTTTTCCATCTTTATCGAAGTTTACTCTGGTCTGTGCATTATCGATGGTTACAGAAACTACTTTTCCATCTTTATCAAGTCCTACTGCTGCCATAACAGTATCTACTTGTGCAACAGCACCATTTTCCCCTTCTGCACTTTTGGATTTGGCTATGGAAATATTCTGTCCTAAACCGACCTTTACAATGCCTTCGGCATTGCCGTTATTATTGGCATTAGGATTTGGTGTCGTTTTAGAACCGGTATTACCTGAATTTGAACAACCCGCAAAAATAAGTGCTGCCAAAACCGCTGCCAAAAAAACTGATAGAAATTTTTTCATTATCTTCCCCCCAAAATGATGTGTATGAAACATAGCACTATTATAACCTGATTAAAGAGAAGTGAAACAGTTTTCCTTGCCTTATATATAAGATTTGATATAAAATGTTTTTATACACTCCTTCAAAGCTATTATACTTGCTGATTAGAAAATAAAAAGACAGAAATTAGGGGGTAAAATAAATGGTTTCAGAAAAATTATTAACAAAAATGTCCAGCGGTTCTTGGATACGTGCCATGTTCGAAGAAGGCGAAAGAAGAAGAAAACATTTTGGAGCAGACAAGGTATTTGATTTTTCTTTAGGAAATCCCGATATAGAGCCGCCTAAAGGAGTTATAAGAACATTGAGAAATTTGGTTAATTCAGATGAACCAAATCTTCATAAATATATGAATAACGCTGGCTATCCTGATGTGCGCAAAAAGATAGCCGACTCAATACATAAGGATACCGGAATTCCCATAACAGAAAAACATATAATTATGACATGTGGAGCGGCTGGTGCACTTAATGTAGTTTTTAAAACCATTCTGAATCCCGGAGACGAAGTCATCATCTTTTCTCCCTTTTTCCCGGAATACTTTTCATATATTGATAATCACGGCGGTAGAACAGTAGTTTCCCCTTGTTACGAAAATAGCTTTGATATAAATCTCCAAGAGCTGGAAAAAAACATAACGCCTGCTACTAAGGCTGTTTTGATAAATTCACCAAACAACCCGACCGGCGTCATTTTCAAGGAATCTACATTGTTACAAATGGCAGAAATTCTTGAAAGAAAAGAAAAAGAATATTCTACTAAAATTCTTGTAATTTCTGATGAGCCGTATGCTCAGTTGGTATATGATAATAATATTGTTCCTTCTATTCTTAAAATTTTCCCAAATTCAGTGATTGTAAATTCTTTCAGTAAATCTCTGGCTTTGCCTGGTGAGCGGATTGGATATATTGCCGTAAATAAAACAGTATCAAACGCAGACTCTTTAATAAATGGGTTAATCTACTGTAATCGCATTTTGGGCTTTGTAAATGCACCCAGTTTATTTCAAAAGGTCATTGGAGAGACTCTTGATGAAAAAGTCGACATTAATGTTTATAAACAAAGAAGAGATTTTTTATATGAGAATCTCATACGTATGGGTTTTTCCTGTGTAAAACCTCAAGGAGCCTTCTACCTTTTTCCAAAATCCCTTATAAAAGATGATGTTGCCTTTGTCAACCTTGCTTTGAAATATAACTTATTATTAGTACCCGGCAGCGGATTCGGATGCCCCGGATACTTTCGAATCTCCTACGCTGTTGATCAAAAAACAATTATAAATTCAATCCCCGCCTTTGAAGCATTGGCAGAAGAATGCCTCACAAAACGATAATTACTTATATCAGCTTTTATCGTTTTGTGTTTTATACAAAATTACAAAACCATTTTCCTCTATTGCCTTTTCAATTTCGGCGGTATTAAAGGAGTTAATGCCTACTACTACGGCGCTTTTTCCGCTTTCACCACGATATACAGCAACCCTGGTAATATTCGCGCCAAATTGGCTTATAATACTTGTAAGGTTTGACATAATACCGGGTTCATCTGTTGCTTCAATGGTTAATCTGGTACCATACTCTCTTACACCTAATAAATCCAGAAAGGAATCAAAGATGTCGCTTTCCGTTATAATACCTACAACACCGCCTTTTTTGTCTACGACAGGCAGGAAACTTACTTTATTATCTCGCATTAAGGTCGCTGCTTCTTCTAAAAGAGCATCAGGTGAAATTGTAATCAAATCTTTACTCATAATCTGTTTTATTTTTGTTTTGGAAAGTAAGTAAGTTATCTCGCCCATGCTTAAACTGGTTGCTTTTGAAGGAGAATAGCGATCAATATCTTCTTTTGATACAACACCTACCAATTTGCCTTTATGTACTACAGGAAGTCGCTTTACATTATGTCGAGTCATAATTTCATGAGCTTCAGGAACAGTTTGATCTGGCGAGATAGTAAAAGGATTGGTGGTCATCTTTGTTTTTACAAACATATGTTACCCCCCTAAATATGCTTTTTTTATGTCATCACTTTCAATCAATTCAGATCCGGTTCCTGAAAGAACAATGGAGCCGGTCTCTATAACATAAGCACGATGAGCTGTCTGTAAAGCCATGCGGGCATTTTGCTCAATGAGTAAGATGGTAGTGCCATTCCTATTGATCTCTTTTATTATACTAAATATTTCCTGAACCAACAAGGGTGCCAAACCCATAGAAGGCTCATCTAAAATAAGGATCTTTGGACGGCTCATTAATGCCCTGCCGATTGCCAGCATTTGCTGTTCTCCCCCAGACAGGGTTCCTGCTGTTTGTTTTCTGCGATCATATAGTATTGGAAAATGATCAAAAACTTTTTTTAAATCTTTTCCTATCTCTGCCCTGTCACGTCTTAGATATGCGCCCAGTTCCAAATTCTCCAAGACAGTCATGGAAGAGAATACACGACGTCCTTCCGGCACATGAGAAATACCCATCTTCACTCGTTCCTGAGCTGTTGTCTGTCCTATATTAGTTCCATTTAATAATATTTCTCCGCTAGTAGGTTTTATTAGTCCGGATATGGTACGAAGAGTTGTAGTTTTACCTGCGCCATTCCCCCCGATCAATGTTACAATCTCGCCTTCTCCTACATTAAGAGAAATACCTTTCAGTGCATGAATCACACCATAATGCACATTTAAATCCTTAATCTCAAGCATTATTGATTTCCTCCCCTAAATAAGCTTTAATAACCTGCTTATTTGATCGGACTTCTTCCGGCGCACCTTCTGCTATAAGCAAGCCATGATCCAGAACAAAAATGCGCTTGCATATCCTCATTACCAATGACATATCATGCTCAATCAACAGAATAGTTAAATTAAACTGTTCGCGGATCCAATGAATGATATCAGTTAATTGTGTTGTTTCTGCTGGGTTCATCCCTGCTGCAGGTTCATCTAATAGTAGCAAGCTTGGTTGAGTGGCTAATGCCCTTGCAATTTCTAAGTGGCGCTGTTCGCCATAAGGCAAGTTTTTAGCCAATTCATAAGCTTTATGATCTAATTTCATTATTCGAAGAAGTTCATAACTTTCTTCTATCAATCGTTTTTCTTCTCTCTTGTAAGAGGGCAAATGGAATAATCCCGAAAACAGACCATAGTTCATATTCTGATGCATAGCAATACAAACGTTATCCAAAACAGTCAGTTCTCTGAATAAGCGAATGTTTTGAAAAGTTCTTGCAATACCAGCATTGCAAATTGCATTAGGTTTAAGCCCTTGAATCTCTTTTTCCTGTCCATTTATATTAAGTCTAATTCTTCCGCTGGTAGGTGCATATATTCCGGTTAAGAGATTAAAAACTGTAGTTTTCCCTGCACCGTTAGGGCCTATTAATCCAACTAATTCGCCTTTCCTCAAACCCATATTAAAATTGGAAACTGCAGTTAGGCCTCCAAAAGATTTTGTTAGTTTTTCTACTTGCAGAATTGTCATTTATTCACTTTCCTTTCTAAAGGCTAATGATTTTCCTAAATCTCTAAACATTTTAAAAGAAAGCTCTTTAGACCCCATTAGCCCCTGAGGACGGAAAATCATTATGATTATCAATATTAAGGAATATACAATCATCTGAAGTTCAGAAATATCCTGCAAAACCACAGAAATCAATGCAAGTAAAATAGCTGCAAGTATAGATCCTGAAATACTTCCCAAACCTCCTAAAACTACAATAACCAGCACATCTATCGATTTTAAGAAGTCAAAAGTACCTGGATCAATGTAATAAAAGTAAGCCGCATATAATCCGCCGGCTATTCCGGCAAAGAAAGCACCCATTGTAAATGACATTACTTTATATCTGGTTGTATTGATTCCCATAGCCTCAGCAGCAATTTCATCTTCACGGATAGAAATACAAGCCCTTCCGTGAGAAGATTTCAAAAAGTTTGAAATCAGGACTATGGTGCTTACTACAAACAAATAAAGAAAAAACCAGTTTGTAAACCTGGGAATACCACTTAGTCCTGCAGCGCCGTTAGTAATTTTAATGTTTATAAATACTACTCTTATTATCTCAGACATACCTAGCGTAGCAATTGCAAGATAATCTCCCCGTAAACGCAAAGTAGGCAATCCAACCAAGAAGCCGATTAACGAAGCTAAAACAGCGCCTAAAAGCAAACCAAGCAAAAAACCCCCAATAGTTGGCAACCGTAAGAGTACAATAGCGCAGGAATAGGCACCGATGGACATGAAACCTGCATGTCCCAAAGAAAATTGTCCGGTAAAACCAGTAATCAAATTCAAGCTGACTGCAAGTATTATATTAATACATATAGTTGCAATCGTTGCCTGTAGATAATCATTAATGATACCTACTTGAGCCAGTAATTGTACTAAGGCAAAGGTGAGGAGAATAAAAACCCACTTCCTCATAGCTGTAACTTTATTCCATATTTTTTTCATAGCTACACCTTCTCCCCAATATTTTTGCCCATAATCCCGCTCGGCTTTAGTATTAAAATCAAGATAAGTATGGCAAACACTACTGCATCTCTATACATGGAGCTGCCATATCCTGAAACAAATACTTCAATTATTCCGATAAGATATCCACCCATCATTGCCCCGGGAATAATACCAATACCACCAAGCACTGCCGCTACGAAAGCTTTCAAGCCTGGCATGGTACCCATCAGTGGATTAATTGAGTTATAGTATATACCAACTAAAACGCCGGCTGCACCTGCTAATGCGGAGCCTAAAGCAAAAGTAAATGAAATCGTACTATCCACATTAATTCCCATCAGCTGTGCTGCGTCCTTGTCCAGTGATACTGCTCGCATAGCTTTGCCTATACGGGTATTCTTTACTATGACCTGTAAAGCTGTCATCAAAACAATAGTTGTAATAACTATAATTATCTGCTGCATACCGATTACCGTATTGCCATATTTAAAGCGCTTAGCCATTAATCCGGTCAATGGAGGATAGGTGCGTACATTTGCACCGACAAAGAACATGGTACCATACTGTAGAAACAGGGATACCCCGATGGCTGTTATTAAAACTGCTATACGAGTTGCATTACGTAAAGGTTTATACGCTATTTTTTCAATGCAAATACCAACTATCATGCATAATATAATTGCTATAAAAAGCGATGGCAAAAAGCCAAGTTTTAGGGTGGTCATACAAAAATAGCCTATATAGGCACCTAACATATAGATGTCACCATGAGCAAAGTTTATTAGCTTTATAATTCCATACACCATAGTATATCCCAAAGCAATAAGTGCATAAATACTGCCTAGTGATATTCCGTTTATAATTTGCTGGATTAACTGGTCCAAACCCATCCCCTTCTTTCATTTTACCGCCTCTTAAGATAAAACAGACATAAGTGAGGGCATAGAAAGCTCCCTCACTTATTAGTTCTACCAAAAATTCGACTAAAAGTAAATGTAAAACATTAAAATTAATCCAAACTTAATCTCTCGCTGGAATGCTGTACTCCATCCTTCAACTCAATAACTACAATAGCTTTTACAGGATTATGGAACTCATCTATGCTGAAACTACCAGTTACACCGTTGAAATCAGTAGTGGACTCGAGTGCTTTCTTAACTGCTTCTCCTGTCAATGATTCTGCTCGTTCAATGCCATTTACCACAAACATTGCTAAATCATAACCCAAGGCATTAAATGCATCTGGTTGTTTATTATATTTCTTTTCAAATTCCTTAATAAAGTCCTGAACTACAGGATCCTGATCCAGGGAAGAGTAATGATTAGAGAAATAAATGTCATTTAATGCATCTTTACCGGCTAAGTTCACCAGTTCCGGAGAATCAAATCCGTCTGCACCAAGTATCGGAACATCAATGCCCAGATCTCTTGCCTGTTTTATAATTAGACCTGCTTCATTATAGTATCCCGGGATAAATATTACATCAAAATCAAGGTCTCTTATTTTAGTTAAAATTGAATTAAAATCCGTATCTCCTGACACATATGCCTCTTGTGCAACTATTGTTCCACCGTTGGCTTCAAAAGTATTAACGAAGTTTGCAGCTAAACCTTTGCCATAATCACTGGAACTATCCATTATAACTACAGCTTTTGTTTTGCTGAGATTATTTAGTGCGTAGTTAGCCATAGCGGTTCCTTGGTAGGAATCACTAAAACAGATACGGAATGCATATTCCTGTACACTCCCGTCGGGATTGACAGTAACATCGTCAGCTGTTGCGGAACCGGAAATGACAGGAACCTTGTTCTGATTGGCAACTGGTATAGTAGCTTTAAAAGCACCGGATGTAGCCGGTCCCATTACTGCAAGTACCTTATCCTGAGTCATTAATCTTGTAGCTAAGCTCGTAGCATTTGCTGATTTGGACTCATTGTCATACTTTACAAGTTCGATCAACTTTCCATTAATACCGCCAGCCTCGTTAACCTTATTTATTGCCAGCTCTATACCCTCAACCGAGCTCTGACCATAGGTTGCTGTTTCGCCGCTGAGCTCATAATTGACTCCTATTAAAATCTTGTCAGATTTGCTTGAAGACTGAGTGCAACCTGTAATCAGGGCGATAATAAGCATAACGGTTAATGCAAGTAAAATTGTTTTCTTCATCTCATCATCTCCTTTAATAAATATACTAAAATAATATTCTAAATATTACTATATGCCTTTATCGCTGTCAATAGCAGATAAGGCATATAGCTTATTCCTTCGTATATATCTGCCTATCAATAAAAATAAGAAAACCATGTCCCTTTATTCATCAATAAGCATAATCATTCATACACAAATAAAGAATAATATAAACAAGGAAATGAAAAATTTTCTATATATAACCCCTCACTTACAAAAACGATTTTGCCTTTGTTATATTATCACATTACTATGCTAAAGTAAATACCAATAAATTAACCAAAATAATGCAAAAAAACAGCTGGCTATTATCAAGGTATTCGTCCGTTAATAGCCATTTCCAATCTTATGAAAGCTTGCTCTAATACGGATTTTGGACAAGCTATAATCATGCGCTGAAAACCTCTTCCTTCTTCACCAAATATTGTACCTTTATTCAACAAAATACCTGCTTTGTTAAAAATTATATCTTCCAATTCTTCCTCAGTCTTATTTAGCTTCCTAAAATCCAGCCAGATAAGATAAGTACCCTCTAGTTCAATCAGGTTGATATTAGGTATATATGTATGCAAGTAATCCTTAATAAATTTTATATTGTTTTCAAGATACTCAATCAGTTGTTTCAACCATTCTTCGCCATGCTCATATGCAGCTTGGCATGCAATCAGTCCCATGGTATTGGGTTGAGACATGCCGCTGTTTTCTATCTCTGCTATAAACTTGTTTCGCATATTCTTATTCTTAATAAAGATATTGGATGTTCTGAGTCCTGCCAAATTGAAAGTTTTACTTGGTGCCGTGCAAATTATACTGTTATCCAGGAACTCTGGCTTAATGCTTCCAAAAACGTAATGTTTATTCCCCTTATAAACAAAATCGCAATGTATCTCATCTGATATGACAGTTACATTATATTTCATGCAAATTTCGCCTACACGTAAGAGTTCTTCTTTCGTCCATACCCTGCCGACAGGATTATGCGGACTGCATAAAATAAACAATTTAACATTTTCTTTCTTGATTTTGTATTCTATATCATCAAAGTCCATCTCATATCTGCCTTCTTTAAGTAAAAGCGGACTATTAATTAGTTTTCGTTTATTCTGTGTAATAATTTTTGTAAAAGGATAGTAAACCGGTCTTTGTATAAGAACTGCATCCCCTTCATTGGTTAGCGCACGTATGGAAATGGCAATAGCATCAACCACTCCCGGCACCGGTACCAGCCAGGAAGGTTCAGTTGTCCAGTCAAATCTATTTTTATACCAATTATGTACCGCCTTGAAGTAATTTTCATTGATACTGGTGTAACCAAATATGCCATGCCGGGCAGCTTTTACCAATTCGTCTACTACTGCAGGAAGCGTTCTGAAATCCATATCTGCTACCCAGAGTGGTATGATATCTTCTGATTTACTTCTATTTCGCGATATATCATATTTTACGGAGTTCGTACCTTTTCTTTCTATTATTTCATCAAAGTTATATTTCATAGCTGCACCTTTCCATCATGGTATTAAAATCATATCCGGATGCTCTTCCATTTCCCCGTATTATATCTTAGCAGAACTAATAAAGAACGTAATGCCTGATCAGCTATCAAAGCAAACCAAGCGCCATCTAAACCTAAACTAAAGAAATTTATAAGCATGAAAGCCAGACCCGGCCTGATAATCAGTACCGTTATAAAGCTAATAACAGCAGTAGCTCTGGTATCACCTGCACCTCTTAAGGCACCTGCCAGAATAAACTGTGAAGACTGCAGCGGCTGCACCAATGCTACATATTTTAAGATCCTTGTTCCTTGTACAATAACATCTGCTTCATTAGTATATAATCCTACTATAGGCCTTCCCAAAAAGAAAAAGGTCAGACCTAAAAGAATGGAAAAGGACATTCCCAGTCTCCTGGTACGGCTGGCATAGGCCTGAGCCATATCAGGACGACGCTTGCCCAGACTTTGACCTACTAATGATGTGCCTGAAACAGAAAATGCCTGCCCATTCATAAAAGACATTGCCTGAATATTCATAGCAATTTGATGTGTGGCATATGCAACAGTGCCAAGGGAAGCCACCGTTTTGACATACAAAATCATTCCTGCTCTCATAAAAACCTGTTCTACAAGTGCTGGAATGCCGATTTTAAAAATAGATTTTATAACTCGTAAATTCGGCTTAAAACCTTCTTTGAACCTAAGAGACAAATAATGCCTTCCACGCAGAATTGCTCCCAAAGCCAATAAAAAAGCTACAAATTGGCCTATGATGGTAGCCAGGGACGCTCCTATAACACCCATTTTAGGAAAACCAAAATGACCATGAATCAGTAAATAATTAAAAATTACGTTAACAACATTAGAGGCCAGATTATACATCATGGTAACTCTTGAACTGCCTACACCGCGTAAGGTTGCAGTCATTGTACTTGTTAATGCCAGAAAAACGAATCCTAACATCTGAATCTTAAGATATATAGTACCCTGTTCTAAAGTAATAGCTTCTGCTGCACCCATAAAACGTATCATAGGTTCGGATGCTATGTAGCCTACTATAGAACCAATTACTGAAAGAATAAAAGTAATAAGCAGTGCCTGCCTTAATACCATATTAGCTTTTTGGGGCGAACCTTCTCCCTTATATCTGGCAACCAAAGCAGTTGCTCCTACATTCATAGCCATAAACATTATCATTAATAAAAATTTGGGCTGAGTTGTCAAACCGACCGAAGTTATTGCCCAAGAACCTAGTCCGCCTACCATCATCATATCAACCATCGATGTTAATTGTGTAAGGGTTAATTCTACAAATGACGGCCAAGCAATCTTTACTACATCGCGATACAGCATTTTTTCGCTTACGCCATCCGGAACAGCTTTACTGGCTTTTTCATCAGATCCATAATCATTTATTTCATCACCTGGTTCCACCATATCAAGCGCCATTTTATACTCTTTCTTAACCTTGTTTCTATTTTGCCAAGGCAATAAGCTGCGTAAATTAACTCCCACTTGATTAATTCACACCTTTACATATATTGTTTATGTATTAACGCACTTTCTATCATAACATGTTTTACTGATATCTGTCCATTTAATTATTTATACGTATAAATTATTATGTAAATTGATACAGTTACTATTTACAATGTTCCATAAAATCTACAATGCTTAAACCCTGGCTAAAGTCACCAGGGTTGTCAGCGAGAAAAATTAAAAATTTAAAGAAGGAAAATTTATTCCATTATACTTTTGTCTTATATATTCCCTGATATAAAAAGTCAAGTCCATATTAGTGTGTAAATTTACTCGGTTACTAAGCAAGTGTCTAAAC
>ERZ773359.2785-NODE-2785-length-21382-cov-12.956393_pt1 | contig 21382 bp, 14 predicted proteins | sample MGYA00374955_ERZ773359 | MGnify/ENA primary metagenome ERZ773359 (study PRJEB29098, sample SAMN04486028) | biogas fermenter metagenome | study: EMG produced TPA metagenomics assembly of the Biogas fermentation microbial communities from Germany - Plant 4 DNA1...
ATATATTCAATAAGACTATTGAGCTAATTACAAATAAGTTTAAATATGCTCGTTATATGCCGATGCTTTACTATACAGGAAAGATAGATCAGCTTGAAGAACAGTCCCAGAAAAATTTAGGTAAATTCATGAAAATCCTACTTGTTAAACGATTGGAAAGCAGTTTTTATGCTTTTAAAAACTCAATTGATAGGTTTCTGGATTCTTACGAAAGATTTATTAAAGAAATGGAAAACGGCAACGTATATGTGAGTAAAAAACATATTAATAAGGTATTTGAACTATTAGAAGAGGATGATGATGTAGCAGTACAACAATTAATAGATGAGGGAAAGGTTGAAAAATATGATAGTAAGGACTTTAGAGAAGACTTTAAATATGATTTGCAGCATGACTATGAGGTCCTTTTGCAGATTAAGAGACTATGGCGGGACGTTAAACGGGACCCGAAACTCTTGAAATTTATAAAGGAGATGAATAATAACCCCATTTTAAAGAATAATCATGTAATTATATTCACTGAATCAAAGGAAACAGCAGAATACTTATGTAATAGTTTAGAAAAATATTATAAGAAAAAAATACTTTTGTTTACCGGCGATTCAAAAGAGACAGTGCGTGACGAAGTAATCCAGAATTTTGATGCACGTTCCAAGCAAAAAAAGAACGAATATAGAATACTGGTAACAACCGAAGTGTTATCAGAAGGGGTTAACCTTCACCGTTCTAATGTAGTAGTCAATTATGATATACCGTGGAATCCAACGCGCATGATGCAAAGGGTCGGACGTATTAACCGAATTGATACACCCTTTGATGCTATTTATACTTTCAATTTTTTCCCAACCACTCAGTCCAATGATCAGATAAAGTTAAAAGAAGCGGCAGAGGGTAAGATAAATGCTTTTTTGACATTACTTGGCGGTGATGCTGAACTTTTAACCCAGGGTGAACCTATAGGCTCACATGAACTATTCGATCGATTAACTTCGAAGAGTGCAATAGAAGAGACTAGCGAAGATGATAGCGAACTTAAATATCTACACGTTATTCGAGAGATTCGAGAAAAGAATCCAGAACTCTTTGAAAGCATCAAACAATTGCCGCGCAAAGCACGCTCGGCAAAACTAGGGCGTGACAATAAAGAAGCCCTTATAACATATTTCCGGCGTGGAAAACTGCAGAAATTTTTTATCGCTCAAGCTGACGGGAAAACAGCAAAAGAATTGGATTTTATTACAGCAGCAAAACTGCTTGAAAGCGGACCGGATGAGAAGAGAAAAAGCCTGTCAGAAAAGGTGTATAGTCTTTTGGACAGTAATAAGGAAGCATTTATCATTGCAACAACCGAGGAAATAGTTGAACCAAGAAAAGGGGGTGGGCGTGATAGTGCTACTAATATAATGCGTATTCTAAAAGCAACTATGAAAAACACTCAAAAACTTACCGATGACCAGGAAATCTATCTTAATAAGGTGCTAGCCATGCTTGAAAAAGGCGGATTACCAAAAAAAACAACTCAAAGAACGCTTAAGGCTCTTAATGCCTTGAAAGCTGAGTTATTAAACCCACTAAAGGTATTGGCCGTTCTACAAACCTATATCCCTGTTAAGCTGCTGGAAAGCCATTATGCTGAACAGAATCGTGCTGTACTTGGTAAGCGGGAAGTTATACTATCAATGTATTTGGCAGGTGAGTAAAACATGGATAAAAAGCAGGCACAAAAGATTATTAAAGATACCTTTGAAAGCCCTTTCGACAAGAATAGATTTACTGTTTTTATAAAGAATCTTTTAAACAAGATTGAGGTCTCTACGTTTATATACAAAGGAAATTTTATTCCTTATGCTTACAGACCATATATTAAGACACTTGAAAGAATAGGTAAGTTTTTTGATGGCGAAAACGAAATAGATATACTTATTGTGACTCTTAAAAAGGATGTCTCCCTTGAACGAGCCCGTACTATGCAGCGTAATTTCATTGCCTGGTATTTGAACGGAAGCCGGGGCGGGAAACTAAAAGATGGTGCTTTGGTAGCCTTTGTTTCACCGGAGCAAGAGGACTGGCGGTTTTCATTTATAAAGATGGATTATATATTTGAACAAAACAAATCTGGCCAAACCAAAGTAAAACAAGATTTTACCCCGGCGCGTCGTTGGTCGTTTTTAGTGGGTTCAAATGAAAAGAGTCACACTGCACAAAGCAGGTTCATAGATATTCTGACAAATGACAAACAAAGTCCTACGTTAAAAGAAATAGAAGAAGCCTTTAACATAGAAACCGTTACTAAAGAATTTTTCAGAGAATATCGGAACCTTTTCCTGCGCACAAAAGAAGAACTGGATAAAGTTGTAACAAACAATCCGAGAGTTAAAGCTGATTTTGAGGTTAAAAATGTTGATACGGTGAACTTTGCGAAGAAACTTTTAGGCCAGATTGTTTTTTTATACTTTTTACAAAAAAAAGGCTGGTTTGGAGTGCCAAAGGATAAAGACTGGGGAAATGGCTCAAAACAGTTTTTGATTGAATTATTCATGAAGAAATATGGGGATTATAATAATTTCTTTAACGATATTCTTGAACCACTTTTTTATGACGCTCTGCGTAACGACCGCAGCCATGATGACCATTATTACAGCCGGTTTGACTGTAAAATCCCATTTTTAAACGGCGGTCTTTTTGACCCAATCGGCAATTATGATTGGATTAACACTGAAATTAATCTACCGGACGAATTATTTTACAACAACAATAAGACAAAGGAAGGGGATATTGGTGATGGTATACTAAACGTTTTTGAACGTTTTAATTTCACTGTTAAGGAAGATGAACCATTGGAAAGAGAAGTAGCAATAGACCCTGAATTGCTTGGGAAAGCTTATGAAAAATTTAATGCAATTCGTCCGGACAATTTTGATGAATACATGAAAGTACTGAAAAGTGGTAATACCGGTGAGGAAAACAAATTCAACAAGAAATTCGGCGTTTATTATACACCCCGGGAAATTGTCCACTATATGTGTAAACAGAGTTTGATATATTATTTAACATGCGAACTTGATGGAAAAGTCGAAAAGGAAGCCATCGAAGCTTTTGTTAATATTGGTGAAAATGTCAGTGAATATGATGCTGCAGCATTGATTAAAGAAGAATTAGTAAATAAGGGAGCCCAAAAGTCTACAAAATTCAAGCCGGCACTACTAAGAAGCATACGGGATAACGCTGAACTGATTGATCAAAAACTTTCGGATATTACAGTATGTGATCCTGCGGTAGGCTCCGGAGCTTTTCCTGTAGGCATGATGAATGAGATTGTAAAGGCGAGGAATGTGTTATCAAACTTCCTGCAAGATAAGGATAGACATCCTTATAATTTTAAACGACGGTGCATTGAGCATTCCCTGTATGGGGTTGATATAGATCCGGGTGCAGTAGAGATTGCTAAATTACGACTTTGGCTTTCACTCGTGGTAGATGAAGACGATATAAAAAATATTAAGCCCTTGCCTAATCTAGATTTCCGCATTATGCAAGGAGATAGTTTGGTTTCTGAATTCTTAGGAATAGACTTTGATCTGGGTACAGAGATCAAAAAGAGTAATATGTTGTTTAAAGATGAAGTTGATCAACTGATTGAAAATTTCCAACAAACAAAAAATAGATATCTTAACGAGTCAAGTGTCTCACGAAAATCAGAGCTAAGGGATGAAGTTCATGATTTGATGATTAAGATAATCAATTCGAATTTAAGCATAAAAAAATCGAACTATGAAAGACGGTTAAAAAATGTGGAGATTAAATACTCAGGAATACATAATGAAAAACAGCGAAATGAGTTAGTTAAAAATGAAAGAGAAATGATAAAGGAAAAGTACGGTTCCAAAATCGAAAAAGCAGAAAAAAGCATTAAGGAATTTGTCAGTGGCGGGCAGGTAATACCTTTCTTCCTGTGGAAGTTGTATTTTTCCGAGGTGTTTCATAACAAGGGCGGATTTGATGTGGTAATAGGTAATCCGCCATACCTTAACGTTGAACTTGTTTCCAAGGAACAGAAGAAGTATTTCGCCCGGAAATATAAGACCTTTTATAAACGTTATGACGTTTTTGGCTTGTTTTTTGAACTCTCTTTAGAAAGCCTGGTGAATAACAGGGGCTGTGTTACATTTATAGTGCCGCAGCAGATTTTCAACAATCTTTCATACAAGAAACTCCGCGATCTAATGCTGAATAATCGCTGGTTAAAAGAGGTTCTATATTTAGGCGATAAAATATTTGAAGCCAATAATGACGTTTGCATATTGTTTCTGAAAAAACCTTGTACGGATAGAATAAAGCTTGTCAATGCTTTGGATTTTAAAAAACCTATCATTACAGAGGTTGCCGCTGACCATTTTAACAAATACGGTAATGTAATAAGCTTTTCACATGATTCGGGCGGCGAAGCAATTATTAATAAGATTTTCAGTGATAAACACGAACGTATAAAAGAACGCTATGATGTGTTTCAGGGAATTGTCACTGGAAATAATGAAGCTTTTCTGCCTACAGAGGAACAGATATCCAAGACAAGAATTGAACAGGACTTACTCCACCCGGTCCTATTGGGACGGGATTTTGAAAAATGGCTTATTAGAAATACGGAGCGGCGTATTTTATATATAAACGAAGACGTCAATATTAATAAGTATCCAAATGCTTTGCAATGGTTAAAGGGTTTTGAATATGAACTAAAGAATAGTCGAAGTGCTGCTGAACGAGCAACTTCATGGTATTGTCTCCATAGACCCCGAGTAAAGAAGCAGCTTGATCGTGTGCCTAAGATTTTAATACAACGCACTAGAAATCCGAGATTGAAAGAGCGAGTTATTGCAATGGTTGATGAAAAAGGGTTTTATGGTATGGAAAGTATAATAATTATTGTTCCACGAGACAACAATGCAGATATTTATTATCTTCTGGCAGTATTGAATTCCAGCATAATCAATTACCTCTATGCCACCAAATTCTTAAACGTGGCAATAAAGGCAGAATACTTAAAAGATACGCCCATACCCAAAGCATCTGATAGCGATAAAAAGAAAGCTGCCGGGCTTGTACGCAAAATCCTTGATATACGGAGTGAAAATCCCCTAGCCGATATTACAGGTTTGGAACGTGAGCTGGATAAGATGGTCTATAGATTCTATGGACTAACCCCGGAAGAAATCATGATTGTGGAAGGTAGAAGCGATAATTCCAATTGAAAAGATGATAAAGGAATCAAAGATCCCAGGAAAGAGATTATAGTGGAAAGATAGTAATTGAACTGGTAAAGCCTTTTTTGGATAAGTGGGACGCTCTAAGGCATAAACGAGGTGATAAAGTTGATAGTATTTATAGCCGGACCTAGGGCAATAAAAAGACTTAACAATAATATTGAAGAAAGGCTGTATAACATATATTTAAACAATATAAAAGTTGTTGTCGGAGATGCAGCGGGTGTCGACAAAGCCGTTCAGGATTATTTCTACAGATTGAATTATTCAAATGTAAATGTTTATGCCACCCAGGGCAAAGCAAGAAATAACGTTGGTAATTGGCCTGTAGTAGATGTGGAAGTCAACAGGCGTCTTAAAGGATTCGACTACTATGCGGCAAAGGACGTAAAAATGGCCGAGGTTGCAGACTATGGCTTCATGATATGGAATGGAAAAAGCAAAGGCACTTTGAATAATATAATTAACCTTGCTAGTAGAAACAAGAAGACACTGATTTATTTTACACCGGATAGTGAGTTTTATTGTATTGACAGTATAAACCAACTAGAAAAGATACTTCTAAGATGTGATAATGCTACAAGAAGCTTATATAACAGTCTATTGAATAAAACGGAGCAGCTGTCGATAATGGAAGAAAACGATGCTTATGTTAAGACTGGCAGGAACAATTGGAATACTTGACTGGGTTTCGTATTTAAACAAAAGGACCTGTTCCCCTATCTTTTAAGAGGGTCATAGAATATCTTTGGTCCTTTTCTTGGTGTGGTTGTAAGCCTAGCCAATGAATGATAGAATATAAGCGACAAAATTTGGGGTGTACCTGGTACCGGGGGGAAAAGCCGCATTGAAACTGTTTGAGATACTGCCGCATAACCTGTTTTCGATACTAACATCCAAGAACAGGGAGGTCTATGTCGAGGCACTGTTTGTTATAAGAAGGGCCTTTAAGCAGGAAATGTCCATAATAAAGTCGGACCTTGTTTCCATGCTTATAAACAGCCTGGACGAGATAATTTACCAGATGGACCTGTCGGAGGAAGAGGATGCGGAAAACGGGGATACATACAATGACGATGAAAGGGACGGGGCAAGTCTTTCTTCCACCGCCCATTTTATTTTGCGCCGCTTAAGGGATACCGGCTGGATAGAGGCCGAGTACCGGGTGGATTCCTTTGAAGAGAACATAACGCTGCCGGACTACTCGGTTAAGCTAATAAACCTCCTCTATTCGCTCACCGACGAGAGTGTCCGGGAGTACAATTCCTACGTTTATTCAACCTATTCGGCACTAAAGACCGCCGACCAGGAGCGGGACGACTATATGTACGACGCCCTTTTGACCGCCCATGGTAACACGGTAAAACTGGTGGACGAGCTTAAGACGCTGCACAACAACATACGCAGGTACCACCAGGCCCTTAACGAATACGCAACGGTGAACGACATACTGCGGGGCCACTTCGACGAGTACAAAAACCTGATAACCGACCGGATATACCACCCGCTAAAGACCCTGGACTCGGTGCCGCGGTTCAAAAACCCGATAATAAAAATCCTGGGCGGATGGGTTAGGGACCAGGGTATACGGGAAGGCTTGGAAAAGCAGGCCATGCTGCGGGGCAGGTACGAATCGAAGGAGCAGGCCGCCGGGGATGTCATGCAAAAAATTCACGATATAATGGACACCTATGAGACCCTGGACCGTATGCTGGAGGAGATCGACCGGAAAAATTCGGCCTATACAAGGGCCTCCATCGAAAAAATGAGGTACATGCTAAACACCGACAGGAGCATAAAGGGTAAACTGGTGGAGCTGCTTACGCAGGCGGCGGAAAGCAATAGCGAGGCCGGGACAAAACTGCTTGAGGCCCTGGGGGATAGCACCGAGCTGTTCAAGCAGGGGTACGTGGACGGTGGTTCGCTCTACACTCCGAGGGTGCGAAGGGTAAGGAAGGACGAAAAGCCGATGGAAATACAGCCGGTGGAGCATGAAGCGGGCGAAAGGGCCTTCGAAGAGTTCATGGACAGGGCAAAACGGAGCTACAGCCACACCCGGGTAATGAACTTTGTGCGCTCGGTCATGGGACAGATGGATGTAATAACTAGCAACGAAATACCCCTTGAAGGCGATGAGGACTTTATACTGCTTATGCTGGCTTCCATAAAGGGCGGTGAGCGCAGTGCCTTTTATAATGTCGAGTTTACCAAGGGTTATACGGTAAACAACGGTTACAGGATACCCAACATGAGGCTTATTAAGAAGGGGACGAAAAAAAATGTGGAATGAGCTATACGAAAAGCTAAGTAACTCGGATAAGGAGGAATTCAGAAGGATTATTAACCTTTTGCTCTCCCGGAATTTCATAATCCGGGATGTGTACGATTCCCGGGAGGGCATGATGAAGATAAGCCCCGAGTACAGGTTTGTCGAACGGAATTTTGAGCTTTTTACCGAGTACCTGCACTATGCCGGGTGGTTGCTGCAAAAAGACGGTAACTACGGTGTTATCGCGCTTTCCAACGAGTATGAGTACAACCGGGTAAGGCTTGACAAGAACACCACCCTTATTTTGTACACGCTAAGGCTAATATTCGAGGAGGAGCGTGAAAAGGTATCGCTGCGCAACGAGATACTGACCACCACCGGGCAGATAGTGCACAAGATGATTACACTGGGAATTGTCAGCCGAAAGCCCTCGGACAGGGACCTTGCCGACGGCTTGAGGCAGCTGGCCTTTCACAATATTATCGAGAAGGTGGACGGGCCCTGGGAGCAGGCGGATACAAAGCTGCTTATACTGCCCTCAATACTGTTTGTGGTTACAAACGAGAAAATAAGCCGTATGTACGAGGCCCTGGAAAACGGTGACAACGGTGAAAAAAACGGGGACGATGGCAGTGATGATGCAGACAACAGGGTTATAAGAGGGGATGACGTGCTGTGAAATTATTAAAGAAAATGCTCCTTATAAACTGGCATTACTTTTGGCAGGAGCTTATAGAGTTTGAGAACATAAACTTTTTAACCGGTAAGAACGCCGCCGGCAAATCGACGGTTATTGACGCAATGCAGCTTTTGCTATTGGGTGATACCAGCGGCCATTTTTTCAACAAGGCCGCCAACGAAAAGTCCGCAAGGAACCTCAAAGGGTATTTAAGGGGCGAGATAGGCGACGATGGCGATATCGGCTTTAGGTACCTAAGGGACGGGCGGTTTACAAGCTACATCGCCTGTGAGTTCCATGACCATTTAAAGAACAGGGACTTCACGCTGGGCGTGGTGTTCGACTGTTATGAGGACGGCGACTTCGAGCACCGGTTCTTTGTGCTGGATTCGGCCATCCCGGAAAACCGGTTTGTAGTCAACAATGTGCCCATGTCCTACAAGGAGCTGAGGAGCTTTGTAAACAGGAACTACAAAAGGGGAAGGTACGACTTCCCGGACACAAACCGGCGGTACCAGGACATATTGAAGGGTAAACTGGGCGGGCTAAAGAACAAGTACTTCAGCCTGTTTAAGAAGGCGGTACCCTTTTCGCCCATAACCGATATAGAAACATTCATAACCGAGTACATCTGCGATGTACGAAGCCCGGTGGATATTAGCCTTATGCAGGATAACATACGGTATTACAAAAGGCTTGAGCAGGATGCGGACATGATGGAACAGCGTATTTCGGCCCTTGAGGAGATATCCGCCAAGTATGCGGCGTACCACGACGAGCAGCAACGTTTTGAGGTGCAGTCCTACATAATTGAAAGGGCGAAGCACCAGGCAGCCCTGGACAGCCTTGAGGCACTTAGGGAAGAAGCAAGGGCAAACAGGGATAGCATTGAAAGGCTTACGGCAAAGCAGCGGGAGATTGGCGAAGGGATAGCCCGGCTTAAGGAGGAAAGGGAAAAGCTAATGGCCGACAAGGCCGGTTCGGATATATACCGCAAGATGGAGGACCTTAAAAAACAAAAGGCCGAAATAGAAAGGCAGCTAAATGAGCTTAAGGAGGCCCTGAAAGAAACCATTGGCAACATGCGAAGGTACGGGCTGGTATGGCGGGAACACATAAAGGCCTTTAAAGGGTTGAAACCGCCGGAAAGTGAGGGCGAAGGGCATGGGCTGATGCCCGATATGGGCGGCGACTGGGAGACCCTTGGCAGGGTAGCGGCCAAGGCCCTGGACTACGCCGAGCTTTTAATGGACGCCGACCGGGACAGGCTTTGTGGTATGGGCACCGACGGCTTTGCAGGTATAAGGGAATGCATAGACAGCCTGAAAAATACCGCCTCGGGGGTTGCCCATTCCTACGCGGCGGCAAGGGTAAAAATGAAGCAGCACTTGGCCGGCGTAAAGCAGCAGGTGGAGGGCCTGGAAAAGGGTATAAAGCCCTATGACCCGAAGCTTGTGGCCCTTAAGGACGAGATTGCCGGTGCCCTTAGGGCAAAGTACGGCCCCGCCGCCAAGGTCCATATACTGGCCGACCTCCTTGAAATAAAGGACACCCGTTGGAGCAATGCGGTGGAAGCTTACTTGCACACACAGAAGTTCTACCTAATAGTGGAGCCGGAGCATTTTGTGGATGCGCTCAAAGTCTACGACCGGCTTAAGTTTAAAAGGGGTTTTTATGACTGGGGCATTGTGGATACCGGAAAGCTTGCCGCCAAAAACCCGAAAAGCCTTAAGGGCAGCCTGGCGGAGGAAGTGGTTACCGACAACCCCTTTGCACGGCAGTTTGTGGACCATGTCATGGGCCATCTTATGAAGTGCGATAGCGTAGAAGACCTTCGGAACCATGACCGGTCCATAACCGACAGCTGCATGCTGTACCAGAACTTTGTTGCGCGGCAGCTAAATCCCGAACGGTGGAAGTACCCCTATATAGGGCGCAAATCCATAGAGGAGCAAATAAGGGCAAGGCGACAGGAGATGCAAACCCTGGAAAGGGCGATATCGGCCTGCAGCGACAGGCTGCAGGCCCTGGAAGGCTTGGCCTCAATGGAAGCGGTGAACAGCAACGAAGCCCAAAGCGTTATACAGGTGCTTGAAAGGGTGGGGGCCATACCCGGCCTTGAGGACCAACACCGGCAGGTGGTTGACCAGTTGGGGGCCCTTGACCTTACATGGCTTATAAAGCTGGATAAAAGGATAAAGGAACTGGAGCAGGAGATACGGGGCTTTGAAGAGCAGGAGAAAGCCCTTGGCAAAGATATTGCCAGGCTGGAGACCCGGACGGAAATGATTGTGAATGAAAGGATACCCGCTGTGGACAGCCAGACCGAAGACTTAAGCAAGGGCATTGAAGATAGGTTCTTGCCGGAATGGATAGAGCAGCAGGGCGAGCCGAGATTCTTGAAGGAGCTTAAGGCCCGAAACTCTGCCGAGGATGTGTATAATGCTTTTTACAGCCAGGTTGCCAGGACCAGGAGCCAGGTGCAGAAGAAAAGGGACGACCTTGTTAGAACCCGGGCGGACTATATAAGGGACTACAGGATGTCCTATGACATTAATGCGGAGGACAATACCCCGTACGAAAGGGAGCTCTCGCAGCTTAAAGAGGTTAAACTGCCCGATTACAAAAAGCAGATACAGGACGCCAGGGAAAAGGCCTATGAGCAGTTCCGGGACGATTTCCTGGCAAAGTTAAAGTCCAATATTGACACCCTTAATATTCAGATAGAGGAACTTAACGGGGCCCTGAAGGAGTTCAGCTTCGGCAGCGACAGGTACCGGTTTGTTACAAAACCCAAACCTGAATATAGACGGTATTACGATATGATTACCGATAATATGCTGCTTGAGGGTTACAATATAAACTCCCAGGTTTTCAGGGACAAACACAGAGATGCCATAGACGAGTTGTTCCGCCATATCACCGACGTGGCTTCGGAGCTTAATGCCGATGCGAGGGAGGAGCTTGAGAAAAACATTAAACGGTTCACCGATTACAGGACCTATCTTAGCTTTGACCTTGAGGTGACCGATGAAAGTGGCCAGCAACAGCGGCTTTCAAAGACTTTGCATAAAAAATCCGGCGGTGAGACCCAGACGCCTTTCTATATATCCGTTTTGGCTTCCTTTGCACAGCTGTACCGCATAAGGCAAAGGGGCGAGGCCGGGAACACGATAAGGCTGATAGTTTTCGACGAGGCCTTCAGCAAGATGGACAGCGAAAGGATTCAGGAGAGCATAAGGCTCTTAAGGCGGTTAGGGCTTCAGGCGATACTCTCGGCACCTACCGAGAAAATAGGAGATATTGCGCCTCTGGTGGACAGGAACCTGTGCGTAATAAGGGACGGCGACGCCTCCTTTGTAAAGGCTTTTGATTCCAAAAAGCTTGGAGAGATTGACCATGGGCTATAAGAAAACTATTTTAAACAGACTGCTGGACAAGTATGAAAGGAGCAGGGCATACCTTGACGGCGGCACTGCAAGAAGAATAATGCTCCGGTTATGTTCCGGGGATATGCCGGAGTATAACCTGGAGGATACGGCTGTCAGGGAACTGGTTAATTCAACAGTACAGGCCCTGGCGGACAGCGGTATAGTGAAATTTGAATGGATGAGGTTTGAACGAGGTAATATAATTGACAGGGTATGGCTGTGCCTTGACAGGATAGAGGACGCATACCGGGAAGCGGGAAGGGTTCCTAAAAAAGAAAAGGCGGACCGGGTGCTGGATGAAATAAGGGCTTATTTACCCGGCATCACGCAGCCCTGGATAGAAAGCTTTCTTAAAGAGGCTGTGGAGGGTATTGACGCGAAAAAGAGCTTAACGCCGTACTTCCCGGCGGATACCGATATCGCGCTTGCTGTGCTTAAGGCCCTTAGGGCAATAGACGGCATGGACGGTGAAGAATGCCCCGAAAGGGTGTTTAGCATAAGAGTCTTTGGGGATTCCAAGTATTTCGAAAGGAATGTAAAGAAAAGGGTTGCCGGTATTATCAGGCAATACCTCGTTGCGGAAAGGGACCTAATAGAAAGGCCGTCGGATGACGAGATGCTTGCCCAGGTAGGCATAGTAAAGGCCTTTGAACAGGTGGAGTTTTGCGGGGATATTTCGGGCAGGCTTTACGGGAAACCGGTGGATTTTTCCCTCTTCCGCCACGGAACAGTTTTGCCCTCCCGAACCGTGAAAGGCCTGGAGATTGAAGGCATGGGCCGGGTGGATAGGGTATTGTTTATAGAGAACAAGACCAACTATATGGACTACATATCCAAGGGAAAAGGCCGGGACGAGCTGGTTATATTTCATGGCGGTTTTTATAGCCCGGTTAAGGGTGAGTTTTTCGCAAAAGTACACGCTGCGGGGCAAAGGGCGGGTGCAAAGTTCTACCACTGGGGCGATATTGACATAGGGGGCTTTAGGATGTTTAAAAGGCTGAAGGAAAACATAATACCCAGCCTTAGGCCCTATCTAATGGACAAAGAAGCCTTTTTGTCAAAGAAGAACTATTGGCTGCCCTTTGGCGGGAAATACCAAAAAGCCCTGGAGAGCATGCTCTGTGACAAGGGCTACTCGGAATTCCACGACGTTATTGAAACCATGCTCCGGGCAGGTGCCCGGCTGGAGCAGGAGGCATTTCTATAAAATTACGCTCTAAAGGGACAGGGGACGGTTCTTTGTCCCTTTTCGTCCTGTTTCTACCATTCGACAAAATTCGGGCCATACCTGGTACTAAAAGGAGGAGAATAAAATGGCATACCAAATCAAAGTATCTATAATGGGCATTGAACCGGAGATTTGGAGAAGAATAAAAATCCCCGGGAATATTTCGTTTTTGCAGCTTCATCAAATAATACAAAACGCCTTTGGATGGCTTGACTACCACCTGTTCAAATTCCAGTTTGATAAAACGGTGGTTACCATTCCTGACGATGACTTCCCGCCTGGAGAATTATATGGCAAAGGGGTTACAGAATTGGATGCAAGGACGGAAATAATCAATGAACTATTTGATTCCAACGACATATGCATGTATGAATACGACTTCGGTGATGGATGGGAGCATTTGATTTTAATAGAGAAGCGTCTTAAAGATACCAAAAAGACTGCCGTTCCTGTTTGTACCGCCGGTGCACGGCAAAGGCCGCCCGAGGATGTCGGCAGTATAAGCGGATATTTGGATTTTATCCGTACCATAGGCGACAAAAAGAATCCGGAACGAAAGGAAATGCTTGAATGGGCCGAAAAAGATACAGGGGGCCGTATTTATGACCCGGAGTATTTTAGTATAAACGAAGTAAACAGAAGGCTGCAGTATGCGCTGGAAGACGACCTGGACAGCGCGATAAAGCTTTTGACGGGCAAAGGCTTATCAGGAACGGTAGCCTGGGGATGGTCGGATACGTATATAAATGTTGGCAAGAAGAGTTATAGCATGGAATTTATAGCCAAAATGCTTTTAAGGCTAGGTGAGGGAAGCAGGGTTACTATCCAAGTGGACCCTGCAAGATGGGAGTATTAACACCGGCAATAGAACCGGCCATTGTTTGTGGGAGGTAGCCATGGCGTTAATAGAGTGCCCCGAAGCTGCACCAATTACGGGGAATCCGGCAATGGCTGCAACAATAGAAGGCCGCTGTAGAGGGGGTCGCCCTTATAGCGGCCGGTCGTTTCTAAATTACGATAATATCCTTGGAGTAATTGCTTAAGGGCGATCCGCCGCTGTCGCCCACCGTCACGACGTCCTCTACCCTTATTAGCATTTTATTGTCAACAATGACCGAGGGTTCTATCGTGAAGGTCATATTTTTTTGCAGCACCTCTTTGTACCCCGGCATAAGGTAGGGGTGTTCGTGAACGTCCCTGCCTATGGAGTGACCCAGCCGGTGCCGGAAACCTTCGCCGTAGCCCCGTTCCTCAATGTACCCCCTGGCCACCATGTTCAGGTCCTCGCAGGTGATTTGGCCCGGTACCATAGCCTCTATGGCTAATTTTTGGGCTTTCATCACAGCTTCATGAATACTTACCATTTCCCTTGTGGGCTCGCCGGCGTACACCGTTCTGCCAAAGTCGGAGCAAAAGCCGTCTTTCATTACCCCGAAGTCGAAGGCTATGGTGGTCCCGGCTTCAACTATGTTATCGGTGGCACCACCCCTGTGGGGCTTACCCCTACCGCCGTATATCATAACGCCGGTGTGGAAAGAGGTACCTTCACAGCCCTCTAGCAGAATCTGATGCTCAATTTCGGTCTTTATATCAATCTCGCTCATGCCAACCTTAAGAAATGGCACAATTTTTGAAAACACCCGGTCATTAACCTCCGCCGCTTCCCGCATTTTTGACAGTTCATAGTCGGTCTTTATCATCCGGAGGTTGTTCATATAATCCTCCAGCGAAACCAACTGCACCTCCGGCAGCATTTCCTTAAAATTTATAAGCGTGGTGGAGAAGGTATTCTTTGTAACGGCAATCCGTTTTACTTCTTTAAGCCTGCTGCCCAGGGCACGATGCACCGTATCCTTAACCGGTGCCCCCTCAACGATTGTGACGTATTCGTCAATTATTCCGTGGGCATCCTCTTCAACGTGGCCCAGGTTTACCAGCATCTGCGGCACAAGGTACAGGGCCCTGTCCGGGAATACAAACACACCGTAGGCCCAGTCACCGTAAGTGTTTGAGTATGTAGGATTGTACCGCCCTTTCCGTATACCGATTAGGTATTCCTGTTCGCTGGACTTTGGAAGAAAACACACATCTATACCGGCGTCCGACATATGTTTCCTTAGGTTTTGCATTCTTTCCCTGTAATCTATCATTTAATTCCCTCCCTTAAAAGACTTATTCGCTACCCATCCAATTTTACCTTTTAGCTTGTCATGTTTTACGCCTCTTTACAATATCAATATAAATAGGGACAAGAAAAAAATGGAGGTGTAAATGAAATGAAAACCAAGCTGGTATTTTTGCTTGTAGGGATTATGCTGGTGGCTGTGTTTTTCACCGGCTGTACCCCCGCAGAGCAGCCAACGGATGTTGAAGAGCCCGAAGCTGACGGGGCGACGGAAAGCATCGAAACGGTTAAAATAGGCGCGATACTGCCCCTAACCGGCAGTGCCGCCGCTACCGGGGTTAAACTGCAGGCAGCCATGGAAGTTGCCCAAGAGATAATAAACGGTGAATACCCGGATATAGCCATCCCGCTGGCCAAAGAGGCCGGGCTGCCAAACCTAGGCAATGCCAAGCTGGAAATCGTATTTGCCGACCACCAGGGCAACCCAGAAATGGCCAAGTCGGAGGCGGAGCGGCTTATTGATGAAGGAGTGGTGGGACTGGTTGGATGCTACCACAGCTCGGCCACCAAGCCGGCCAGCCAGGCAGCCGAGCAGTACGGCATACCCTTTGTGGCCGGGTCTTCGTCATCGGCGGCGCTGACCGAGCGCGGGCTTAATTACTTTGTCCGGGTTGCTCCCAATGATGATATCGAGACGGAGATGTTTTTCGACTACCTGATATACCTGAATGAAAACTACGACGCCGATATAAAAACGGTGGCGGTTGCCTATGTGGACAACGAATTCGGTGTTCATGCAAAGGAAATGGTGGAAAAGTGGGTGAAAGAAAAATACGAAGCCCTTGGCTTCGAGCTGGTGGGCACGGTGGCATATGCCGCCGATGTGACCAACGTTGATACCGAGGTGCAGCAGATAAGCAGCCTGAACGCCGACGCCGTATTCCACGCCTCGTATATAGCCGACATAACCATGTTTGTTAACAAGTACAAGGAATTCGGTATCGCGCCCAAGGCTGTCTTAAACTACTGCGGCGGGTTCCAGGATACCCAGTTTGTTGTAAACCTTGGCAACGACGCCGACTACTTTGCCGGCGGCGCCGCGTTCTCGGCGGAAAAGCTGGGTGACATGCCCGAGCTTGCGGCGATAAATGCCATGTACAAGGCCAAGACAAACGCGGACCTTGACGGACCTGCCCTGGAGGAATTCTCATCGGTAATGGTGCTTGCCGAGGCGATAAACATTGCCAAGAGCCTTGACGGCGATGATATTATGAACGTTATTAAGAGCACCACCTTTGATGCGCCCTATTACGCCGCCGGTGCGATAAGATTTGACGACAGCGGCCAGAACGAGATATTGGCTTCCTACATGGTGCAGACCCAGGGTGGGAAATACCATGCGGTATATCCGGCTGACATTGCCACGGCCGAGCCGGTGGTGCCAATCCCGGCCTGGGATAGAAGGTAATCAAGCAAAAGCTTACGCTGCGGCAGGCAAAGCTATATGCCGGGTCAGCCGTAAAAATACTGTGGGGAGCGGTGCGGCGCTTCCGTTCCGCTCCCGTCTTACCGTTATCGGTAACTGCCCCGGGACTTGGCCGGCGGCGTAAGGAAGGAGGACGTTATGGTTATAGGGCAGATAATAGCCAACGGAATACTCATGGGTTTTATATACGCCCTGGTGGCGGTGGGGCTTACCCTTACCTGGGGAGTTATGGACATCATAAACTTCGCCCACGGTGAGTTCCTGATGATAAGCATGTATACCGCCTTCTGGATGTTTTCGCTGTTTGCGCTGGACCCATTGGCGGCCCTTCCGGTCTGTATAGCTATTATATTTGTGCTGGGGATTATAACCTATTCCGGAATTATAAAAAGGGTAATAAACGCCCCGGGTCTTACCGCACTCCTTGCCACCTTTGGGTTCAGCATGTTCCTAAAAAACCTTGCCCAGTACCTTTGGACACCCAACTACAGGTACATAAACGACGCCTTTGTTTCGGGAAAGTCCATATCGCTGGGCGGCATTGTAATCGGCATGCCGCAGGTTGTGGCGGCGGCGGCAAGCATTATCCTTACGATAGTAATAATGGCCTTTATGGACCGGACCCGGACCGGTAAGGCCATCCAGGCCACCGCCCTCAACAAGAACACCGCCCTTTTGATGGGCATCAATACCGAGAAAATGTACGCCATCACCTTTGGCCTTTCCGGCGCCTGCGTGGGGGCGGCCGGTGCGCTGATGGCCACCTTTTTCCCCATATACCCGGCCTCCGGTGCCCTGTACAGCGTTATTGCCTTTGTGATTGTGGCCCTGGGCGGGTTTGGCAATATTAAGGGTGCGCTGTTCGGAGGACTTATTATCGGTCTTACCGAAGCCCTGGGCGGGTTTTTCCTGGGCACCCAATTCAAATATGCCCTTGTATTTCTCATCTATCTAGTAGTAATACAAGTTCGGCCAAAGGGGTTGTTCGGATGGTAAAGAACAAAATAACGCTGTTTGTTATAACCCTTGTTTTTGCGCTGCTGCCGCTGTTTACCAGGGCGAAGGCGGTGCATAACGCGATAATTCTTCTCCTTATTTTCGCCACGCTGGGTGAAGCCTGGAACCTTATAACCGGTTTTGCCGGGCAGACTTCCTTCGGCCATGCGGCCTTTTTTGGCATAGGCGCGTATACGTCGGCGGTTATGTTCTACCGCTATGGTGTCACCCCCTGGCTGGGTATGATTCTGGGCGGCCTTATTGCATCGGCGGTTGCGGCGGTCATGTCCTACCCCTGCTTCCGGCTCAAAGGGCACTACTTTGCCATTGCCACGCTGGCGGTGGCGGAGATAATAAAGCAGGTTTTTGTAAGCTGGAGCTACGTGGAGGGTGCCACCGGCATATCCATACCGATAATACCCCGCTCATCGGGATTTTTAACGAGGCTTTTTTACCTGCAGTTTACTGACAAGCTGCCCTGGGTGTATATCTGCCTTGTGCTTTTTACGGGGGTGATTTTTCTTTGCAGCTTTATTGAAAACTCCAAGATGGGGTATTATCTGAAAGCTATAAGGGAAAGCCACGAGGTGGCGGAGGCCATAGGCATAAACCCCGCCAACTATAAACTATATGCAATGATAATCTCCGCTTTCATATCGGCACTGTGCGGCTCCATATACGCCCAGTACATACTCTATATCGACCCCTTCATGATGTTTTCATTGGATATATCAATGAAGATAGTGCTGCTGACTGTCTTAGGCGGTATCGGCAGTGTTTACGGTCCCATTATCGGCGCGGCCATCTTTATTCCGCTGTCCGAGTTTACCAGGATAAGGCTGGGGGGTTCCGGGACCGGCATAGACCTTATGATATACGGCCTTTTGATAGTGCTCATTACCTGCTTCCAGCCCAAGGGGGTAATCGGGATAGCCGGCAGAATAGCCGAAAAGTTTGGACGCAAACCAACGGGAGGTGAGGGCGGCGTTGAAACCGTTTCTTGAAATAAAAAACATCACAATGAAATTCGGAAGCCTTGCAGCAAACGAGGATGTGTCCTTCACCATTCACGAGAATGAAATTGTAAGCCTTATCGGGCCAAACGGCGCCGGCAAGACTACGCTGTTTAACTGTATAACCGGGTTTTACAAGCCCTTTGCCGGCCGCGTGATATATAGGGGCAGGGATATCACCGGGATGGCTCCCCATGAGATTTGCAGGCTGGGGATTACCCGTACCTTTCAGATAGTAAAAACGCTTAATGAAATGACGGTGGAGGAAAACGTTATGACCGGCGCCTTTCTCCATACCAGGAGCCGTAAGGAAGCGGCCGGCATAACAAGGGAGATACTCGACCTCACCGACCTATGGGGCAAAAAGGACATGCTCGGGGCCAACCTTACCATTGCCGACAGGAAAAGGGTGGAGATTGCAAGGGCCCTTGCCACAAAGCCTCAAATACTCATGCTGGACGAATGCATGGCGGGCTTAAACCAGACCGAGATAAAGGACGTGATGAATCTATGCCTGAGGCTTAAAGGGCAGGGGTTGTCCCTTTTAATAGTCGAGCACATAATGGAGGCGATAATGCCCATATCCGACAACATCGTGGTCCTAAACGCCGGCAGAAAGATAACCGAAGGGGCGCCGCAGGATGTTGTCAACAATGAAGAGGTCATAAAAGCCTATTTGGGGGATAGATATCATGCTAAAAGTAAAAAATCTTAAGGTAGGATATGGAAACGTGCCGGTAATATTCGACCTCTCCTTTGAGGTAAGGCAGGGCGAGGTGGTGGCCATTGTGGGCTCCAACGGCGCCGGTAAGTCAACACTGCTTAAGACCATATCCGGTATACTAAGGCCCAGCGCCGGTGAGATTCTATTCTGCGACAAGCGTATTGACAACATACCTGCGTACCGGATCGTTGAAATGGGCATATCCCACGTGCCGGAGGGTCGGCAGGTCTTCGGAAAGATGAGCATAAAGGACAACCTGATGCTGGGCGCCTATGTGCTGCGTTCCGAAAGCGAGAAAGCCGCCCGGCTCAGGGAGGTATACGAGCTGTTTCCTATACTGCGGGACAGGGAGAACCAGAAGGCGGAAACCCTTTCAGGCGGCGAGCAGCAGATGCTGGCCATTGCCCGGGGGCTTATGTCAAATCCAAGGCTTTTGATGGTGGACGAAATGTCGCTGGGGCTGGCGCCCTTCCTGGTGGACCGGGTAATGGACACGCTTAAGGTTATAAGGAACAAGGTGACGGTGCTGCTGGTGGAGCAAAAGGTTCAGGAGGCGCTGGAGATAGCCGACCGCGGTTACGTGCTGCAGAACGGCCGGCTTGCGATGGAGGGCAGCGGGGCGGAACTGCTGGAGTCCGACATAGTAAAGAAAGCATACCTCGGCCTCTAGGCAGCAAAAAGGGACAGGGGACGGTTCTTTGTCCCTTTTTTGCAGGGGTGCGGTTTGCCGGGGAAGTGGGGGTTTCGTGTCCTTGCTTCTTTTTAAGAAGGATTATCTCCGGGATAATCCTTTTTTTTACTGAACATGGTATACTTATGGTAGAGTATCCTGAGAGGGGGTGCTGCACTTGTTGCTATGGTTTTTTATTATTTCACTAATAGTAATAATCATACAACTGGCGGTAATCAATCAAAAGGCAGAAAAAATAGCCGGAATGATTGCAGGTAAAGAAAGAAGCGAACTGGCAAACCTTATTAGACTAAGAGATGCAGGGATTTTGACGGAAGAAGAGTTCCAGCAAAAGAGAAAAGAGTATGAGAGCTGGATAGCCGAAAAAGGCCACAGTGACGAGAGGAAGGCGTTGGAAGACCTGCACGAAAAGGGCCTCTTAAGCGATGAAGAGCTCAATAAGAAGCTGGAGGCCTTGGAGAAGGTCAAAGGCCGGGGGGAAGGCATTAGCGGCATAGACCTGGCCGAAATTAAGCGAAGGACATCTTACAAGGATGCGATATGCTACGCTGAACGGACACCGGATTCGTGGATATGCATATGCGGTACGGAGAATAAACTATCCGACAGGCACTGCAGAAAGTGTTTCAGCAATCAAGGATATGTTTTGGAGAACTTTACAAAGGAAACCCTGTGGCGGTAATAAGAAAAAGTAATGTCAGGCTATGCTTTCTTCCGCTGGAAAGGACAAACACATGATAACAACTATAGAGATATCCGGAGAAAAAAATAAAGCAAAGTTCATAAAAAGGCTCAACCGGTTTGAGGCCCTGGCGGAATGCGGCGGGGAAACGGTGCTGTGCCATGTTGCCAATACCGGCAGGATGAAGGAACTGCTTGTGACCGGCAGGGACGTGGTACTGCGAAGGGCCAAGAACCCCGACCGCAAGACAAAGTGGGACCTGATAATAGCCTACACAATCGATGGCGTGCCGGTGTTCTTGGAATCCGTCATGGCAAACCGGCTGATTCTGAAGGCCTTAAAAGAAGGCAAACTGAAAGAGTTCCAGGGCTGGACCGACATAAAACGGGAGGCGGCTTACGGAAACAGTCGGTTCGACGTACGTCTCTCCGACAGCGGACTTGGAAGCGATGGAACTGTTCCTCCGCTCGCTAGCTGTTTCTTGGAAATAAAATGCGTGACACTGGTGCAGGACGGTATCGCCAAGTTTCCCGACGCTCCCACCGAGAGGGGCACAAAGCACGTGCTGGAGCTGATGAAGGCAAAGGCCGCAGGGCTAAGTGCAGCAGTGATCGTGGTAGCCCAGAGGGAGGATGCAAAAAGCTTTACCCCGAACCGGGAAACCGACCCCGTTTTTTCAGAGGCAATAGCCACGGCGGCAAAGGCAGGGGTTAAGGTCTACGCCTATAGGTGCAGCGTAACGACGGGTCAAATAAGCTTACTGGACAGAATTCCCGTTCACCTTGACCCGGCCGGCCTGC
>ERZ773359.2787-NODE-2787-length-21380-cov-565.155311_pt1 | contig 21380 bp, 19 predicted proteins | sample MGYA00374955_ERZ773359 | MGnify/ENA primary metagenome ERZ773359 (study PRJEB29098, sample SAMN04486028) | biogas fermenter metagenome | study: EMG produced TPA metagenomics assembly of the Biogas fermentation microbial communities from Germany - Plant 4 DNA1...
GAAGTATAATCTTATCTGACATGCAAAGTTAGGAAAAAAGATTACTGATTTATATCCATGGGAGGAAGAAATGATAGATAAGAATGAATTAACATATATCCAATCCCGTTTCTATTTTTGGGACAAATTAAACGATATGCAAAGAAGAATGATTGAAAACAATATTGTTAAAGCAACTTATTCCGATGGATACAATTTATATAGCAGCGACAATGAATGCCGTGGTGTTATACTTGTTAAACAGGGTGGCTTACGAGTTTATATCTTATCGGAGGATGGTCGAGAAGTTACCTTATATCGTCTATCGCCAGGAGATATATGTATCCTGTCCGCTTCCTGTGTTTTAAAAAATATCACCTTTGATGTCCATATAGATGTTGAGGGACATACTGAATTATATATTCTGAAAATAGATGTATTTAGTAAGTTGTGTGAAGATAATGTTTATGTTGAGAACTTTGCCTATAAGAATGCCATTGATCGTTTTTCCGATGTAATGTGGGCAATGGAACAGATTCTTTTTATGAGCTTTGATAAGAGACTTGCTATCTTCTTATTAGATGAAATGGCAAAATCAAATTCTTCTGTTCTTAATATTACCCAAGAGCAAATAGCAAAATATATTGGAAGCGCCCGAGAAGTTGTATCTAGGATGTTAAAAATATTCCAAGCTGATGGAATTCTTAAGCAATCAAGAGGTGTTATACACATTCTAGATAAAGAAAAATTAAGACGACTTGTGTAACTTGCTTTTAATAATTAATAGAGCAAGAAAAGAAGTAAATCCTTCCTTTCTTGCTCTATTAACAAGATTTATAAAAATTTTAAAATTATCAAGCCATGCAATTTCAGTGAATCTAACTGCATCAGTGCATCTTTTAAAGTAATTTAAGATGATTTCTCTACTTTGATCCTTTAAGAGTTTCTTCAATGACATTTAACATAATATCTTTGGTCATCATACCTGGAACATATCCATAGATGTTTCCTTCCTTATCAATCATAAAGGTTGTTGGGAAGGCTGATATATTGTAATTATGCAGCACTTCTCCACTTTCATCAAATACTGTTGGAAAGCTGTATCCATTCTCTTCTAAAAACGAAATTATATCATCTTTTTCAACATCCTGATTATTGGGATAGTCTTTACTGGAAGGATTAGCAACTCCTAAAAATACAACTTCATCCTTATTGAAATTATATTCCTTATACAATTCCTCAATATCTGGCATCTCCTTCCTACAAGGTGGACACCAAGTTGCCCAAAAGTTTAGAAATACCACCTTTCCTTTATAATCAGAAAGTGTATGTTCATTGCCATATTGGTCTGTTAAGGTAAAATCAAAGGCTGGAATTGTAGGTCTTTTTTTATCTGTATCGCTTTTACCTTCTGAGCTCTTGTCATTATTTGACGCAGAATCCTTATTACCACTTGAATTACGATCTTCCACTTGCCCCTTATTTAAATTCTTACTGCTGCTAGAATTCAGATATCCCGATATGCCATTCATCCATCCTGTTAATATCATTATTCCCATGATAATGAGAATGGCTCCACCGATTTTCACCGTATATTTAATAAGCTTTCTTTTGGCTTTTAAGAAATTTAAAGCCTGGCTGGTAAATAAACCAAGGATTAGAAATGGGATTAAGAAACCTATGGCATATACAAATACCAGCATGTATCCTGCAAAAGATGTTTTAGCTCCTGAGGCCATAATCAAAACAGAAGATAAGGCAGGTCCTATACAAGGTGTCCAAGCAAAACTAAAGGTAAATCCCATTATGATAGCAACTAAAGGATTCATCTCCTTATTCATCAAATTCATATGAATTTTTCTTTCTCTCTGCAAGAAGGTAAAGTCTAAAACACCTATTTGAAACAATCCTAATAAGATGATTAAGATTCCACCAGCTCTAGTAAAGAGCAGCTTATGACTGTTGAAAAACCTACCAAGAGTTGTAAAAGATATACCTAAGATAAAGAAGCTAAAAGATATACCTAAGATAAAGAACAGGGTGTGGAGAAATACTTTTTTTCTATCATATGTAATGGTACCATCATCATCAACCTTCTTGCCTCCTCCAGCCAGATATCCCATATAAAGAGGTATTAAGGGGATAACACAAGGTGAGAAAAAGGATAATAATCCTTCTAAAAACACCAATATAAAACTAACATTATTTGCTCCTAACATTCCATCTCTCCTTTATAATACATTGACCCATTCCATCAATCTATTCATAAATATCTGTATCTAATCACTAATAGACCTAGGAATGGGCTGCTTTAACAATAACTATTTTTAGAATTACTTATCTAAAGTTGTATTCTGTTACTATAGGTTCTCTATTAGAAACTTTGTCGTTATAGTATTCATAAAATGATAAGCCTAAAAAGCTGCCAGTTATATTAATAATATTATCAAAACCTATATTTTGTAAAGCTAAAGTTGCATTATAGCTTCTCTGTCCAGTTCTGCAGTGCAAATAAACTGGCTTATCTCTTGGAATTTCATTGCTTCTATGCCGTAGTTCACTTAAAGGTATGTTAATGGCACCCTTTATATGACCTCTCTTATATTCATGTGTTTCCCTAACATCTATAATAGTACTGCCTTTTTCAACCAATTCTCTTACCTTATCAACATTTACTTGCTTATAAGCTCCATTTAGAAGATTTGATCCAACATAACCAGCATAATTCACAATATCTTTTGCTGTTGAAAATGGTGGGGCATAGCTTAATTCTAAATCTTTTAAGTCTTCTACAGTTCCACCGTACTTTATTGCAGTAGCAATAATATCAATTCGTTTTGTTACATCACCTTTACCGATTGCTTGAGCTCCTAAAATTTTTCCTGTAGGCACTTCAAATAGTAGTTTAAAATGCATTGGTGCTGCATCTGGCATAAGTCCTACCTTATCAGATAAAATAATCCGAACTATATCATAATCAATATTCATGTTAAGAGCTTTAATTAAGCCTTCATTCAATCCTGTAGATGCTCCATTATATTCAAACACCTTTATGGCTGATGATCCTATATATCCTTTATTTAATGTAGTCTTACCATTGATATGATCAGCAACAGATCTTGCTTGTTTTAACGCTGGACCTGCTAAAGATATCTTTGTCTTAGTATGAGTTAAGGCATGATAAACTTCGATAGCATCACCTACAGCGTAGATATCAGGATCACTGGTTTGATAATTCTTATTTACTGCAATTGCACCTGTTTCTCCAATTTGTAAACCAGCTTCCTTAGCCAGATATGTTTCTGGTGTCACACCAATAGCCATAACAACTGCACTAGTATCCACAGCTTTACCAGAAGCTAAGATTACTTTATTCTTTTCAAACCTTTCAACCTTATCACCTAAAATCAAGTCTACCTGATGGTCCATTAATACTTTATGGAAAATCTGAACCATATCATAATCAAAAGGTCTTAGGATTTGATTTGCTGCTTCTATTAAGGTAACCTTATATCCCCCTTCACTAAGATTTTCCGCAACTTCTACACCAATAAACCCTCCGCCGATTACCGTAATGTCCTTAGAGGGCATTTCCTTTGCAAATTCCTTCAACCGGGCTATATCAACCACATTTCTCACTGTAAATAAATTAACCAGATCAATACCCTCTAGCTTTGGTACAATGGGTGATGCTCCTGGAGATAATATAAGCTTATCATAAGTTTCGGTATACTCTTCTTCCTTATCAGTCCTCTTTACTCTCACAGTTTTATTCAGCCTATCAATGGATATTACTTCAGAATTTACCCTTGCATCAATATTGTATTGTTTTAAAAACAGTTCAGGATCCATAAGCACTAAGTCCTCTGCTTCTTCCACAACTCCACTTAAATAATATGGAAGAGAGCAATTTGAGAAGGAAACATGAGGTCCCCTTTCGAACATAATTATCTCATCTTCCTCGCTATGTCTTCTAAGCCTTGCAGCTGCAGAAGCTCCACCAGCCACTCCTCCAATAATTAAGATTTTCTTTTTCATAACGTTCCCCCCTATTTTCTTTTGTTCCAACATAGGAACCCATTCCACCAGATACATTTATCACCTTATATCCTTGCTTTTCAAGTAATTTAACTGTTCTACTGCTTCTACCGCCAGATTGGCACATAATATAATAGGTTTTATCTTTAGTTAAATATTTTTCTGGACTTTCCAATAAATTTCCCATAGGTATATTTTTCGCTGTCTTTATTGTTCCGTTTTTATACTCAAAAGGTTCTCTTATATCTATTAAATCGATTTTACCAATTAGGTTATCCAAGTCATTTACATTAATAACCTGACTATTATCTCTTTTCAAAAATTCAAACACTTTAATTTCCTCCTTCAATTATCACCATAGATTCTTGTTCCTTCATCTTAAGTTTAATTATAGTGATTTTCATAATTTTATCTGTGACCTAATCACATAAATATGGTTAGTGATATAGGTACTTTTTATCCTAGGGGTAAAGAAAAAAGCTCACTAAGGCATTAACACCTAGTAAGCTTTACATTTTCAATTATATTTTCTAAACTTATAACCCAATAATCTCGTCTACTATTACATCAATATCCTTATTACTTGTATCAATCTTTATTGATTGCAGTTTATTATAGCATGGAATTCTCTCAACACTTCTATTAATTATGTCCAGCGTTCTTAATCCTAAAGCAATATCCTTTTCTAATCTCTTTCTTAAGCTTTCTTCATCACATATCAAAGAAATTACTTTTACCTCACAGTCTGTCTTATGTATATTAGCTAAAATAGTATCAATTATTTCTTGCTCATGCATTACCCAGCAGAAAACAACATTGTCATATGCAGAGCAATTTATGAACTGATTTAACATGAAGCATATGTTACCCATTACCATTCTTTTTGTTTCTTCAGTAACCATGAATGGATGAGCATCCCAGCACCAATCTCCATCTAGAAATACACAATTGTCCAATTTTAATTTTAGTTGCTGGCACACAGTGGTTTTTCCAACGCCCATGGTGCCGCCGATAAGATAAATTGTCTTCATTGATTCATCTCCTAACATACAAGCAAAATCTTCCTTGCTAATTTTTTCCCCTGATAGTACTTCATTCACCGAAACATCAAGTTCTTTACATAATGGTAGTAATAATTAAACATCAGGAAAGCCCTTACCCGTTTCCCACTTTTTCAACACATAGATAAATTAAATATCCTGGATACTCTTTTCCTATATCAATTTCAGACTGTCTTCATGATGGTCTAGTTCTATTTAGTCCATTAGAATTATTAATCTCATCCTGATTAGTTATCCCTCTAGCCTTCGCCTCATCCACCGCTTTATTAAATAAATCTATATTTTTATATTACTGGTTTCATTATGTACCAGAAGCTACTCTTCTCCAACAAAGTAAGTATAATAATCATCTACTTATATGCAGAACTTGGATATTCTCGAATTTTATAATTCAATCCCATAATAATATCTAATCATTTCCTGTTGCACATGAATTGGAATATAGATATCTCCTGTGAAAATAGCTTTTCCTTTGTAACTATTGCCTTTTAAGTATGTTTTCTCCTGTATTATTAGACGTGTCTCGGCATAATATCTAAATACTTCTGCCTGAAAAGCACTAAGTCCTTTTCCTACATTCGGTTCAAAAGTCAAAATAGAAAAATAGTAATTTTCTCCAAATATATCTTTAGAAGTAATATACTCCTTCATCGCTGGATACTCTTCTTTCTCAAGCTCGATAATATGTTCTTTTAGTCTCTTAGCTAAATTTGTAGTTTGACCTATTCTTAGCAAGGTTCCATCTCTATCACATATTCCATATACACCACTAACTTCGGAATAATTCTCTAACTCTTCCATGGACCTCAGAGGTATATCAACTCTTTTTATCTCGATCTCATTATTTTTAAGAGCCAATAAGTCACCGAGAACCTTCGAAAAATTGCATTTATGAGTAGTTTCACCTGGCCTAGACCAAGAGAGGCCAGCAAATAGAGCGGCTTCTAGTAGCATGGAATCTGATATCCCAAATACACTCCCTAGATTGCGTCTAAATATCTCCACTTGTTTCCATATGTATGCGAACTGGAACTCATCAATTTCCATTATACTGTTTACAACACTAGCTCTCTTTTTCATAGCGGTATTAACTTGATAGTATGTATCTTTTTGAAATTCATTGTTGTCTTCCTTTAAGTCTTCTATAGCAACTCCTAAAGCTGTAGCGATTTTTTTTAATGTTGTCGGAAAGGGGCGTGCTAGTTCAGAAGTCTCGATCTTGTTAAGCGTAACTACTGATATTCCTGCTACTTCTGCTAATTCATATTGTGTAAGGCCTCTTTCTTGTCTTAATTCTATTATTTTTTTCCTATTAACCATATAACCGCTCCTCAATTTCATTTTTATTTAATTGTTACATTTTTATTTCATTTTATTACACAAAAAGTTTTTTCGCAATATTAATTTCATTTTTATTTCATTTTTTCATTTTTATTTTTTCGCAAAAATAATACCCCCACAATTTAAGGCTGGAGAGATATAAAAATCAACTTAAGCTATATTATCCATTTACACCTAAAGTTAAATGTGATAGCATCTAAGTAAAAGGCAAATCATGGAGATTTTCGTAAAAAATTTAAACTTGAAACATAAGGAAGGCGTTATTATGAATCTAACTACAATTGCTAGAGATTTTGATTATGAGCTTCCACTCTTTTATGAAGAAAAGCATTCTTTTAACAATATAGAAGCGTTGGATTCTCGATTTTGTGTTGTTTTAATTACAAATGGAACTGGTGTATTAACAGTAAATCAAAATAAATTTATCTTTCGGGCACCCTGTGTGCTTTGTATTAATGAAAAAGAGCATATGGTAATAGAGGAACAGTCTGATTTTGACTTTCAGATAATTTACTTTCATCCCTCTGTCATTAATAGTGCATTGAATTTTGAAACCATTAGAAATCTTCCTGAAAATGCACCGATTACTTTATATCAAGATAGTTATTGGAATAAGTTCTTTCTAACACGATCAGAAAATTATCATGGTATTATTTCTATTGGGCCAATGACTATGAAAAGATTGACCTTGTTATATGCAAATCTAAACAATGAAATTTCAAATCAAAATAGGGAAAATTGGCCTTGCAGAAGTCGATCTTACTTTTTGGAAATTCTTTTTACCCTTGATAATGTGTCTATTGAAGAGATTTCCTTAGAAGAGCCTTTGCTTCTTCAGGTGAACGAGGATTTTGCTCCAATACTGCTTTACCTATACAATAATTATGATCAGAAAATAACAGTGGAGGACATTACCACAAAATTTAATATTAATAGAACCACCCTATCGAAAATGTTTCGTGATAATGTAAATGATACTTTTATTTCATTTTTAAACAAGCTAAGGATTTCAATAGCGGCACAGCTTCTCAGAGATACTAAGCTTCCTATCTCAGAAATAATGTATCGGGTAGGTATGAATGATAGTGTGCATTTTCTAAGAACTTTTAAAAAATATACTGAACTGTCACCATCAGAGTACAGGAAAAAATATTGCTGGATGTAATATAGATTGATAATTAACATAGTAATGCTGATGATTCACAATTATATTCCCTCTTTACCTTTGCTATTCTTATAACTGTAAAGAAAATATAAAGAAAGAGGGATATAAATGAAAAGAAAGAAATTAATGAAAGGAATCATCCTACCATGCCTATGTCTTTTCCTTATGACAGCTTGTAGTAATAAAGCTAATGATAATACTAATAAAGAAAACAGTAAAGGTTGGCAAATAGTTAAAAAAGTTCCAATTACTCATAAAGCAAATAAAGTAGCTTTTTATAACCTTGATTATGGTATTACCGTTGGTTATAATGGAGAAATCCATTATACAACTGATCAAGGAGAAACATGGCCACGAGCAGAAAATCAGTCACATTGCCAATTTGGGGCTGAAATAGTAAATGAAAAAGTGTCCTATTCCGTCGGTAACCACAAGCACTTAGTTAAAACCGTTGATGGTGGTAAGACCTGGTCTAGAATAACTGATTTTGGTGGTGCTACTCCAAACCAATGCCAAATGGTTAGCTTTATTAACGAAAAGGTAGGTATGATTGCTAGTCAAGTTCAACTAGCCTTTACAAAGGATGGGGGAGCTACTTGGGTAGAGCAAAAAGCTCCAAGTAAGATTATGTCAATTTATATGGTCAATGAAACAGATGCTTATTTAGTTGGATTGGATAAGAAGCTATATGTAACCAAGGATGCGGGAGTTACATGGAAAAATGTTGCCTTTGATATTGAAGGATTTGAAGATGAAAATACTTTTTCCACACCACAAGCTTGTACCTTAACAATATCAGAGGATGGCAAAGGACAATTCCTGTACTTAGCAAAAGGCGGAGTATTAAGATGTTTTGAAACAGAGGATGGCTTTGCCACAGTAAGTAAAACTTGTGAACTTAATTTCTCCGAGAAAATGTCTAGTTCCAATAAGATGTATTTATCCCGAGATGGTAAGTATCTAACCTTGCAATCAATACTATGCGATGAGGCCTTAATTTTAACCTATGCTGAGTAAATTCACTAAATAAATTTCGTTATAAGCAAATCATGGCTACCCGTAAAACGGGTAGCATGCTCTAACCCAATAAGTTCATGTTAATGGCCGTATCTAAAGACACGTTGAATAGTCCGTCAATCGCATATTTTTTTCAGTCTGCCCCTAAAGGGCCTATTTATTTCTTGCCTTTGTTTTCTGACTCACCGTAAAGGGGTCAATAAATTCCTTTAAACTTATTTTATATTTAAGATTTGCGTGTCTATCGAACATCATAAGAGAACTTTTTTCCTTCAAATATCCCATAAATTGTGATACGCTCAACTTTTGTGCAAATATTATATGTTTTTGAAAAAACTTTTCAATGGAATATTATTCTGTTATTTTAATGGTATCAAGTGCATATCTTCCATCAGAACGCATACCTTCAATGCTAAGCTTTATACCTGGTTTTCCCGTTGATGGATCAATAATTGCCACGCACAAAGTATATGTTCCTGCCTTCAAATTCTTAGGAATATCAATGCTCTGTTCTGTTTTTGTAACCCCTGGGAGCCATTTTGTAATATCTTCTGAGGTTATTGTTTGGGCTACTATATTACCATTGCTGTCAGCAAGGGACAGTTCTAATGGCCATTTATAGTAGAATGGAGCTACCCCTTTGTTATTCCACTGCATTTTTATATTTAATTTGCTTCCAACCTTTGCATTCCTATCATGGGTAACAGATTCCAGTACAAAATTATAACCCATAATATTTAGTAATGCATCTATGTTACATTGATAACTCTCTGAATCAGTCTTTAGATAATCTGCTGGTGAACAAGGTCCTAACCATGATGTATGGCTAGCTCTTATTTGACGAATGGTCTCCATAATTGTATCATCACTGATATACAGTTTTGCATTTCCATTTGCAAATTCACCGCCAGAGTAGTTGCTTTTCCAAAAGTCTGGCATAGCTGAAGCCTTTTGAGCCTCTTTGGCATTAGAAAATCCGGAAGCCGCATCCACATAGGATCCAATTTCATCCCAGCCATTTACAGTCCAATCTATGAACTCGTCAGTGCTGTCCTTCATACCAAATACATCATTAAATAAACCTAAATTTTTATTTTTTGCAATAGGAAAAGGTTTTCTCATTCCCATCTTAACATTTTTAAAGTTGTCTATATAGTGTTGAACATACTTGTCAGAAACACTTAAGTTTGGGAATTTTCCTGAAACCTTCTCAGGCCAATTATGAAATTCTGCCCAGTGTCCAAGACTTCCAATTTGAACAAAGGCTATAATAGAAGGATCATCGTATCTTTTAGCTAATGCTTTTATTGCCTTCTCATGGGCAGCAATAAGAGTAGGACTATTATAATTTGGCGCAAATCCCGCACCAATTTCCGGGCTATTATACCATTTACCACCCTGCTCACCATTATAATTTTCTTTTACAAGCTTATCATACAACCATTTTGGTATATCCATATGATTAGGGTCCTTGGTAGGGTTATCCATCACAAATCTTAGATTTAATTTAACACCCTTTTTACGCCAATAATCAAAATTATATTTCTTTTCTACCCCTTCGAAATCATATTTTCCTTCAACAGGTTCTAGCTCACTCCACTTAATATCAAAGTATGCCATTTTCACTTCTTGGGTCTTTGACTCGTCTCTATTGCCATTACTTGCCCATGCAACCCAACCCTTATATGGGTTTGCCTTTGGAGTGTAATCTTCTACAGGATAAAATGTATTTTCTTCAGCCTTGGTTTTCCATACGCTAGTTACTTTTAACTTTTCTCCATTTTGAGGAAGTCTATGTTTGCTCTTTCCTAAATAAGCAATACTTATTTGGCCAGCAGCAGGATTTCCAATTTGGGAAAGTTTAAGCTGCATTGTTACCGCATTATCTTGATAGTCCATATATACCGCTGATTTTTTGCTACTATCAAGCTTATTATTTCCTATGACAGGATACACATAGTTTCCTTTTACTACATATTCAATACCGGAATAATTTCCGTATTGATATCCGCCCTCTTTTACATCCAGATAATACTCATTCTGTGTATTCAATTTACTTCCTTCTACTATGGTGTATAACTTATTAGCGTCCTGGGCTACTGACAATTTTAAGGTGCTAGTACCGTCAGAACCCTTTCCAGTAATGCTATTCCATTCATTTGTTTTTCCATCCTCATCAATATCATTATCAGCAAAATCCATCACCTTTGCATAAGGTAGATTAACCCATATTTTTGGTGCAAAACCAGTATCATCCTTCAACCCCATGGAAATATGCAAATCCTTTTTCGCTGAAGCAAAGTAGCTCAAATTGATGGACAATTCAAGGCATTGGGTTCCATTGCTATCTTTTACAGCTGAACCTGTCTTTACACCAGTATTTTCCCATTTCCAATCAGGACCAACATATTTGTACATTTTCCAATCACCGTTTTTATCGGACATAAGCATATACTCAGCTCCTGCCCCATTATCTCCGTACTGTCCCCAGTTTTTGTAGCCCGTGGATGTATCATTATCAGTATTAATGTAAATATAGTTATCCTTTCCGTTTAGTGATTTTCCTAGAGCCATTATGTATAATTTTTCATTATCTTTAAAAGCATACAATTCTTTTAGGTTACCCTGACCATCTGCTATCTTAAGATTGGTCCATTCATTTGAAGCATTAACCCCGTCAATTGTTATCTTAGGCTTATTTACAAATGAACTATTATTGCTTGTGCTACTTGAAGCCTTACCCTGTTTGCCAGTACTCTGTTTTTCGCCACTCAGTGTCAGTGCTTTAATACTGTTTGCTGCATTGTTTGCGGCACTTGAACCTTTACTATATGAAAAAACTATTGTACCTACCACTAGTAAAGATATAGCAAGAATAAAACTAACTACTTTTTTCAAGCAAATACCCCCTTATTATTGCTTAATTGTTTTAATTCCCCATGAATAGGACTGTGTTCCTTTTAATCGTTAATCTATCCTCCTCTCTTGCTCTCATTATCATTTTTACTGAATTCTTTCGAAGTACTTGTCCAATTTTCATGTACCCCTTCTTCCATTAGTTTTACGTTACCTATTGATCTTCATCGCAATCGTTTACTATAAATTTTTATTTTGATTATAACATCCAATAAATGTAATGTGAATCACTGTTTACCATATATTAACATTTTTCATTAAATGCTAATATTTATATCTTTTTTATTTGAGCCCCATGTAAAAAGCCGGTAAGGAAATCTGTGTAATTCTCCTCCCGGCTTTTTATCTTGAATTTTTTATTCAGTTGTAAACAGAACTATTTAACATTTCCTTTTACCTTCTTTTCTTAGCTTGGTAATTATACATAACCATTTCCTAACATCATAATCACTTTGTTGATATTGCAAGATACATTGATAAAACCATACTCATCAAATCTTTTACATATAGCCTATGTTTCAAGCCAAGAATCAAATTATTAATTTACTTGATATAACCTCCCACTTATCATTGGTTCCGCTCTTTTTATTAATACCACAGTATCCCCATGTATATAACCTTATTTCGTATTAATATTCACGAACAACATTTCTTTATATTTAAAACCAATTAATTCTGGATATTTTTTAATTAAATCAGGTGAAAGATAAAATGATATTACCAACTCATTCTTTTGATACTACTGGCGGATAGATTCTTCCCAAAAATCAAATTTTTATATACTCCAAATGAAAAAGGTCACTAATCAATTAGCTTGTAATAATAATCTTTTTCCTCGTCATATATGTAACCATTGGATAGTAACGCTTTAATAGATGGTAGGTTCTCTTTGTCTGGTTGTACGATAATCTGTTTTCCTTCTTCTTTTTCCTTTATAGTATCAGTCAATAAACTTATAATAGTCTTTCCATATCCTTTTCCTAAATAAGCTTCATTACCTATCAAGTAGTCAATGGAAAAGGTATGATTTTTTTCAGTAACCTTATACCAATCCTCTATATCATTAGCATCAAAGCAATCATAATATTGACAAAAACCAATAGGTGTATTTTCATCCATGACGATAAAATGGTGGATCCATGAGTATATTCCATTTCGATTATTAATTTCTGTAAGCCCATCCTCTGGATGGTGATACCATTTTAAGATATATTCTTTCTTTAGCCATGTTGTAACCAAGATTATATCTTCATCTTTTATCGGTCTTAAGGCTATTTTTCTCATGATCTCCTCCATTTATAAATTGCTTTTCTCATAATTTACCTTTAATTTCTCTCTACATTATAATAAATGTATTGGCAATTGTCCAAATTAATTTAGTGGCTTATATATAGTAAGTTTAATGTAATCTTCCAATATCTTGTTATAACTCATGTTTCGCCAAACGGCTTAAAGCAATTTCCTCCCACTTAGTACCAGCCTTCCCGTAATTGCAGTAAGGATCTATTGAAATACCTCCCCTTGGAGTAAACTTCCCCTGCACTTCTATGTACTTTGGATCTAATAGTTTTATCAAATCCTTCATAATCACATTTACACAATTCTCATGGAAATCGCCATGATTTCTAAAGCTAAATAAATAAAGCTTTAGGGATTTACTTTCAACCAATTTTTTATCTGGCACATAGGCAATAGTAATAGTAGCAAAATCCGGCTGACCAGTAATGGGGCATATAGATGTAAATTCAGGACAATTGAACTTTACAAAGTAATCATATTCTGGATGTCTGTTATCAAAGGCTTCTAGTACCTCTGGATTATAATCCAGTACATATTTGGTTTCTTTCTGTCCTAGCAAAGTTATTCCAGCTATTTTTTCACTCATAACTATTTACCTCCTTTATATCTAAATCTTTTATCCCATTCATTTCAAAGGCTTTGGCTCTATCAATGCAGGTTCCACAAACACCGCAAGGTCTCTCCCCGCCCTCATAACAGCTCCAGGTCATTTGGTAGGGCACCTTTAACTCTAGTCCCTTTTTCACAATGTCTCCTTTTGTTAAAGAAATAAAGGGAGCTTCTATATGTAGCTGCCTTCCACTTCCTTCATAAATAGCTTCATTCATAGCTTTATAAAAAGATACACTGCAATCAGGATAGGCATTGCCAGCTGCATCATCCTTATGGGCTCCGTAATAAACTACACTACAACCCTTTGAAAGAGCAATGCTGGCAGCACTAGATAAAAACAGGCCATTTCTAAAGGGTACATATGTTGACACTGGCTTTCCATGAGTTTCTTTTAGCTGACTAAAATAATCCCCTTTTGGTATTTCATCCTTTGATTGCTGCAGTAGGCAACATTCACTATGCTCAAAAATTTTAGCTAAATCCAAGCTGATATGCTCCACACCATAAAACTCTGCTATTTTTTCAGAAGCCTCCAACTCTTTTACATGCTTTTGTCCATAAAAAATAGATAGAGCAATTACATTTTCTCTTCCATATTTATCAACTGCCAAAGCAAGGCAGGTGGTACTATCAACACCGCCACTAAATAAAACTAATGCTTTCATAATCTACTCAACCTTTCTAAATATTTATTTTGAATCATTGATTATTTCAAGGCCATTCTTAAGCTAGGATCTCTTTTAAAACGGCCCCGTAAGGTAAGGGTCTCTGTCTTGGCTGAGGTCTTCTTAATACCTCTAGCTGTCATACAACTATGGTATCCTTCTATAAAAACCGCCACATCTTCAGAGCCTGTTATATCTTGTATAATTTCAGCTATATCAGAACCAATTCTTTCTTGTAGCTGCAATCGCTTTGACACCATGTCCACAATTCTAGCAATTTTACTAAGGCCTATTACTTTACCTTTTGGAACATAAGCCACTGACACCTTCATGTCATACATAAGGGCTAAATGATGCTCGCAATAACTAAAGGCTTCAATGTCCTTTACTACAACTAAATCTTGGTTTTCCTCTACAAATTCTAAATCTTCTTCAAAGGTTTTCTTAAACATCTGGGCAATTTCTCGATTACTGTAATTCATGCCCTCAAACACTTCTTCATACATATGGGCTACTCGCTTTGGAGTATCCTTTAGGCCTTCACGGTCTGGATTATCTCCTAGGGCTTTTATAATACCTCTTATATGTTTCTCAATAGCTTCTGTGTCAATAGCCATTTTTCTCCCCCTTCCTAAAAGCTTCTACACTCCTCTTTCATTAGGTCCCCAAATGATTTTGTGCGTTTGCAATTGCATAGCTACATTATTCATTCCATACTCAATTAAATAATCAGCAATTTCAGCTAATTGGATTTTCCCATAAACAGGACTAATAAGCACATGGCATCTACTGGTCAAATCATACTCATAAATAACTTCCCTGGTCCGATTTAAATCCTCCCTATTTCCTACCACAAATTTAACAGCGTCTTTTTTCCTAAGTATTTGAAAATTAGAAGCTAACATTTTATCTTCCATGAAGCTACTGGGTAACTTATAGTCCATAGTAAAGGATGGGGCATTGGGTATGTTAGCAAAAGGACTTAAGTCTATGCTTCCATTGGTTTCAATCTCAACATGGATGTCCTGATTAGTGGAAAGCAGTTTAAGAAGCTGTCCTATATCAGGGACAAGTAATGGTTCCCCTCCAGTTAAGGTCACGTTTTTTATGCCAGACTCTTTAATATACTCATAGATTTCCTCTTCTGTCATAAGGCTAAATGGCGCATCTTTCTCATTGGCCCAGGTGGTATCACAATAGGAACAGGATAGATTACAGCCATGAAAGCGGATAAATACTGCTGGTTGCCCTGCTAATATACCTTCTCCATTAAGGCTTATAAATTTTTCTACTACTTTGTAATTTGCCACTTTCTACCTCCATCTTATGTAGCCCATTTTAAACTTCATAGGTAGCACAATTGTTGGGCGTTTCATAAACAGTAGCAGCTTTCACTTCATAACCTTTTTGCGCCATCCTATGAAAAAAGTATTTTGCCAGATTTTCCGCCGTTGGTCTAAAATCCAGTTCAACTATTTTAAATCCTTCACCTTTCAAAGCCTTAAGGGTTTCCACTTTCAAGGTATCCTTCTCAATGATTAGCATATGATCAAAATAATCTACCTCTTCTTTTAAGTCCTGCTTTAACTGACCAAAATCCACCACCATACCACTTTCTTGACCATTGTCTTGTAAAGTTAAACTCTTTACTTCAATTAGAACCCTCCATCTATGTCCGTGTATATTACTGCACTTTCCTTCATAGCCAGCTAAGAAATGTGCTGCATCAAAGCTCTGTTCAGTTTTTAAAATGTACATATATCACAATCCTTTCTATAATTTTTAAAAAAGCCATGGGCAAGTATAGCAATTTCACGTTTGCACACCAGCCCATGGCTTTACTGTTTTTTGCAAGGTTTCACCTTATTTATTGAATAGCAAACAAAAATAGGCATAAAACTATGCCTATTTTGCCTTAATATATTGATAAGAAAACTATATCAATATATGTATATTCAAAATTTAGCCCTAGTTTTGTTTAGAGACAGGATGGTGCAAACGAACTGTCTATATGAAATTTTAGTAAATTATATCATTTGATTCTTTATTATGTCAAGTTTCCTATATATCAAGCCTTAATACTAGTAAGAATAGTAACCATTAACTCTTAATCTTATCTGACATCATAATCACTGACAGCTCATCAAAAGAAATATTTGAATCAAATCTTCCAGTATGAACTTCAATCATCTGGAACCGATGAGCCACTTTCCCATTTGGAAACAGCTTGTCTACTTACTCCTGATTTTTTCCGCAAAACCTTCCTTAGTAAGATTGCTCATTTTTCGAATCATTGATATTTTTTCATTTTTTAGTTGCATTCCTTATTTTAAGGCACTTTTATTATCAATATAGTAACATATCAAGTGGAGCTAAACAAAAGTAAAGCCATTATAGTATGATCAATATTCATTCTTACTTTGCTTCTCCAATCATCAGATAATTTCTGACAGGAAAAAGCTCTGCCGAAATTCCAAAATCCATCTTTGTTTCTCATCTTCAGTAAAGTGGTCAACTCCTCTTCAAATTCTGTTTTGAAGGATGAAAATTTAGAGAGAAGAAAATATACCTTATAAAGCTGAGAAAAATTATTATTAAAACCTTGATTTAATACAACACTGGTATAGCCTATGGCTTCTCCATTATGATGAAGCCATTTTATGTAACATTCCTTTAAGTCATCACTGATTTCTGCTTCCATGTTTGCAAATAACTCTATAAGGTAGATTGAATTCAGTCCAATATAACTTCCGTCAATGTTACATCCTAATAACTCTTTCGATATCTTATTAGCTCTGTCCTTGCTATATTGGCCATCTGCAAAGGCTTCCTTCAAAATAGCATGCCAGCAGTTGAATACTTCCATATATTCCTTGCAACTTGAACCAAATATAGAAAGCTTGGAGGCTACAAATAAAGGTTGTGCTGGCCTGTACCATTTATTCTTTTCAAAACCATCGGGCCATTGAATTTCATTTTTCAATATCTTCTCCATGTAATCACATAGCTTATCTACTAAAAAATTTCCTCGTTGTAAATCTAACATTTTAATTGAATCAATAGCTCTTTCTGTGGTAGGAAATTTCAGCTTTTTCTTGGAGTTTTGGGTATGAAATCTTCCATATCCACCGTCATCAAGCTGATTCTTTTTCAATAATTGAACCCACTTGCTGTTATAGAACTCTTCAAACAGCTCCCCTTCTATTTCTTCCTTTAATATTCTTTTTATTCTATATCTAACGGCAGCACAAGGAGATAATTCTTTAATTTGATCCAATACTTGAAATACACTCATTCAATCCTTCCTTTCTAGGGCTGCTTGCAAATCATCCGTAAATTGATGTTCTTTATTAAGGTATCATATTATTATGGCACTTTTCTTCATTTGTAGTTCTTGTCTTACATAACTCTTGTATATCATAATACTAGTTTCCATATGGAATAAAATCAAAAATAATTTCAAGGGCATTTTTCAAGTTACCTACTTCTATTTTTTCGCACACTTTTAAATAAATATTGCCTATCCTTTCTCTTTTTTCAACTTCTATTATACCAGTAGCAATTGTACTTTCATTGTACTTAATAAAAAGTTTCCCATCAATCAACTACCTTTGCTGAAGTTCTGAAAGCTTCCTATTACCGCTTGTCCAATTATATTTTCTAATCCATCAACACTTCTTTGAAACAAAGCAACATACCCAAAAGATCAATATCCCTACTTATAAATACCAACTAGCAACCAAGGAAAATTTTCCGGAGTGCAAAATTTATTAATTTTATGTTCCAATAACTCTAGCATGATTTTATATTGAAACTAAAGCTAAAAATTTATTTTTCTCGAACAGGAACCCAAATTTCGCTATATGCGTACCCTTCTTTCTGCTGATCCATTTTGGTAAAGGAAAAAGTCGGGGCATTGATTACTTCGTAGTTGGAAGAAGGAAGCCATTCTGAGTATACTTTCGCCATTGTTTGCTGTAGGGTAGAAGGAAATGGGCCTTCGTTTGGAAATACAGCCCAGGTACAGGCTTCTACTGGCACCTTTTCTAATAGATTACTTATATCATTTTCAGTAGTTAACACACCTATCATATGCGTTAAATATCCCTCTTCCCTTAAGAAATTGGTATCGGATTCATAAGAGGCATTGACAACCTCATAGGGTTCAATATTCTGAAGGGAATGCATCTCTTCTCTTTGCTCTTTTGTAATACTTTGAGCAAGCTTTACAATTTCGTTATTTACGCCTTCAAATTGCATTGGCACCCGTTTACTTACACCAACGATGTTAAATGCAGGCTTTTCTTCAATTCTAAATTCCATAGTATTTCCTCCTTTTACGGTTATTATGAATGATAGTTTGGGAAAGGATTTGCTTATACCTTTTCTTATTACATCGGAGGGTAAAAATCCACTCCATTTTTTAAATGCACGAGTAAAACCATCTATTGACTGGTAACCATATTTCAAAGCCACATCCGTTACTGTTTCTCCACGCAACAAATCCATACTGGCTTCTGACAGTCTTCGGTTTTTAATATACTCACTGAGGGTCATCCCTGAAAGATAATAAAATATCTTTCTAAAGTGATAGTCAGACACACCTGCGTATTCAGAAATTACTTCAAGAGACAACTCATCAGTTAAATGCTCTTCAATATAGTTAATGACCTGATTTAGTTCCTTTAGCATTGTATCCCTCCCTTCGTATCTACATGATATCAAAATCCCCTTATCAATGCTCGACTTTTTTAATATAAAAACTATCGAATTGCTTCTTTTGGACAATAAAAAATACCCTCCACATGTTCTTATAAACAGTACTAGAGGGTATAAATCTACTTAAAACTAAATTGGTTCAAATGTATTTAGAGCCTTTCTTATCTAAAACCTCTACCTGGCCCACCATGTCCTCTGTGCCCTCTGCCTGGTCCTCCAGGTCCTCCTGGTCGTCTTGGCCCACCCATTGGTGGTGGTCCCATTGGCCCATGATGAGGTGGTCTTGGCGGTCTTGGCCCTCTTGGTGGTCTTGGCCCTCTTGGCGGTCTATTATATCTGCGTCGACTAGATCCTCCACCAAATACGCTACCTAATATTATTAGTAAAATCAAAAGTCCAATTAGCTTTAAATACTCCATTATTATTCCCCCCTTCCCTTCAAATCTTCTACAGTAGATTGGTTATCTTTAGTGGTATTTGTACAGGGTTTAGCATCAAGGTATGCTTGTACCTCTTTTAGTTAAAAATTTTTTGATATTTCTACAAATATCGATTTTTAGATATAAGATAATTATACCCTTTTTTCCTTTTTATTATCAATAATATATATTGCATTATTTCAATAATAAAAATATAAAGTATAAATCCCATGAGCAAACTAAAGTTATTGGCTTTTACTTTGGATTTTACAAATGCACCTAAAGGTAGGTATAGGAGAACATTTGTAACTACAAGAAGTAAGTTATATGATATGTAATTCAAATAAACTTTCAGAGTAATTTTATGATATTTATCTTGTAGCTTTATGTGACAGAGGCTAAAATTAAAGGGGGCTAATAAAATATGAGGTATATTAACTATGGATCTATTTAAGAATCTTATCAACAATTTAAGCTATGTAATACTAATCGCTTTCATAATTTCTAACTTATCCGTATTTAAAAAAATTATACAAAAGGATGAGTTTAGAAGATTGGATTTAATCATTCTATCTTTAACCTTTGCTGTTTTTGGAATTATAGGTACCTATTCAGGCACAAATGTACAAGGCGCCATAGCCAATACAAGGATAATTGGAATAATGGCAGGTGGAATATTATGCGGCCCCTTTGTAGGTATATCCTCTGGTATTATAGCAGGATTTCACCGATTTGCTTACGATGTAGGTGGTATAACCTCCATTCCCTGTGCTATAGCCACAATTTTTTCAGGCTTTCTCTCGGCCTACATCTATAAAAAAGGTATAAAATATACAAAATCCTTCTATGGCTTAGTAGGTGGTTTTCTTATTGAAAGTATAGAGATGGTCCTCATACTTATAATTTCAAAGCCTTATTCTAGCGCTTTGGCAATTGTTAAAAGTATATATTTTCCAATGAGCTTTACCAATGCCTTTGGTATATGTATATTAATCATTCTTATTCAAAAGATTTTTAATGAGAAGGAACAAATAGCTGCAAAACAGTCTCAGCTTGCTCTTGAAATAGCTAACAAAACTCTTCCTTATTTTAGGGACATAAACAATGAATCTCTAACCACAATCTGCTCTATCATAAAGGAATCAACAGCAGCAGCAGCAGTAGCAATAACTGATAGAGAAGTAATTTCAGCACATGTAGGTCTTGGTTCAGACCACCACATAAGTGGTGAACCCATTCAAACCAACGCAACTAAGCAGGTTATACAGGATAAACAAGTGCGAATATTAAACTCATCAAAAGAAATATGCTGTTTTAGTAAGGATTGTCCTTTAAAATCAGCAATAATAGTACCTCTCAAGGAAGGCGATGAGGTTATAGGAACATTGAAGCTATATTATTCAAAGGAAAATGGAATAAGTTATACAAATGAAAAGCTAGCTATTGGATTATCTCAGCTTATATCTACTCAATTTGAAATGAGTAAAATAGGAAAGCTTAAAGATATGGCAGCAAAGGCAGAAATTAAAGCACTACAAGCACAAATAAATCCTCATTTTCTCTTTAATGCATTGAATACAATTGTATCCTTTATTAGATTTAAGCCAAACCATGCAAGAGAATTAATGATTAATCTCTCCACATATTTAAGATATAATATAGAAGAAGCAAACACCTTCGTAGATATAAGTAAGGAGCTCGAACAAGTTAGAGCCTATGTAGAAATAGAAAAAGCTCGATTTGGAGATAAGCTTAATGTAATATACGATATTGATGATACTCTTCAAATTAAAATTCCATCTTTAATAATACAACCCTTAGTGGAAAATTCCATTAAGCATGGTATATTAAAAGGCTCTGGATCAGGCACTGTAAAAATCACAGTTAAAAAGTACAGACAAAAGGATGCCTTGATTGTTATTGAGGATGATGGTATAGGCATACCCCAAGACGTAATTGACAGTTTGCATAAAGGAAGTATCAAGGAAAATAAGATCGGATTGTCAAATGTTAATAATAGATTGAAGTATATATACGGAGCAGGGCTTAATATAGAACGGCTTCCTGCAGGAACAAGAATTAGCTTTGTTCTTAATTGCAAAGAAGGGAGGGCAACTGATGAATTGCATTATAGTTGATGATGAAATTC
>ERZ773359.2790-NODE-2790-length-21375-cov-13.990994_pt1 | contig 21375 bp, 22 predicted proteins | sample MGYA00374955_ERZ773359 | MGnify/ENA primary metagenome ERZ773359 (study PRJEB29098, sample SAMN04486028) | biogas fermenter metagenome | study: EMG produced TPA metagenomics assembly of the Biogas fermentation microbial communities from Germany - Plant 4 DNA1...
TGGTTTTCCTCCGGCATTATGGTGCAGGTGCTGTATACCAGATATCCGCCCGGCTTTAATAAGGCAGCCGCATTCCTCAGTATCTTCCCCTGCATCTGCGCCAGCGTTTTATAATGCTCCCTTTCCTTCTTCCACTTTATGTCCGGTTTCCTTCTTATAATTCCAAATCCCGAGCAGGGGGCGTCCACCAGCACGTAGTCCGCTTTGCCCTCCATGGACGGGTCGGTTTTCAGGGCATCGAAAACTTCAGTTTCCACGCAATTTATACCTAGCCTTTTGCAGTTTTCCTCCACCAATGCCAGCTTGCTTTCGCTTATGTCCCTTGCTATAATCCTGCCCTGGTCCTTCATAAGCTGGGCAGCGTAAGTGGCTTTCCCTCCCGGAGCACTGCACACGTCCACCATAAGCCTACCCGGCTTCGGGTCCAGCACCTCCACCGCCAGCATGGAGCTTTCGTCCTGCACGTAAAATAGGCCTTCCCTGTACGCGGCTGTTTCAAATATCCCTGCCCCGTCTTCCACCAAAAGGGCGGCATCGCTGTATCTTCCGTTTTGCACTTTAAACTCCTGCCGCTGCAGCCTATCGGCAAGCTCTTCGCGGTTTGTTTTCAGCGTGTTTGCCCGTATGGTCATGCCCGGCGTTTCATTGTTGGCCCTGCAGAGGTCCTCTGTGAATTCTTCCCCGAACCTCTTTATCCAGTCCTCCACCATCCATTTAGGGTGGGAATACTTTATGCTTATATAAAGTGCCGGGTCGCTTTCCCTTGCCGGGGGCTTGGTCCTCCCCGGGTCCCTTATTATGCTTCGCAGCACCGCGTTCACAAATCCCGCGGCCTTTTTTCCGGCATACTTTTTGGTTAGCTCTACCCCCTCGTTTACCACGGCAAAGGGGGGTATCCTGTCCATAAAAAGAAGCTGGAAGACCGACAGCCTCAGGATATCATAGACCCATGGCGATATCCTGCTCTCCTTTACCCGGGAATAGTTTTGTATCACCCAGTCAAGGTAGGCTTTGTTCTCCAGCACGCCGTACACAAGGCGGGTTATAAGGGCCCTGTCTTCGGTGGAAAAATGAGAATCCGAAAGGGCGTTCCCCAGCAAAATATTCGGGTACCCGCCCTGCCGGATGGTCCTTTGTATTATTTTTAGTGCACTTTCCCTTGCGCTTGATTCCACTTGTTTTTCTCCCGTTCTAGTCTCTTCTCCTGTTTGCCAGAAGCACAAACCTCAAGAGCTGCAGCACCGCGGTAAGCGCCGCCGCAACATACGTTAACGCCGCTGCGCTCAGTACCTTCCTTGCCGGGCCAACTTCATCGCTTGAAATTACGCCGCTGTCGGTCAGCATGGCTATGGCCCTGCTGCTGGCGTTAAACTCCACCGGAAGGGTTATCACCTGGAATACAACCACCGCCAGGAAGAATATTATGCCCATCTGGATAAGCTGCAGGCTGTTCATCAACAGCCCTATCATGATGAGGAACCACGACAGGTTTGAGCCGAAGCTGGCTACCGGTGCGATGGTGTTTCGCATCATGAGCGGCACATACCCGGTGGAATGCTGCACCGCATGACCGGCCTCGTGGGCCGCCACTCCCAGCGCGGCTATGGAGGTGCTGTTGTGCACCGTGTCGGACAGTCTCAGCACCCTGTGCCTGGGGTCGTAATGGTCGGTCAGATTCCCCCTTACCCTTTCTATTCTGACATCATGAAGCCCGTTCATGTCAAGGATGCGCCTGGCCACGTCGCTGGCGGTGTACCCCCTGCGGCTGGCCACCCGTGAGTACCTCTGAAAGGTACTGCTTATCTTGGTCTGCGCGTACAATGAAAACAGTATTGCAGGAATAAGTAGGACAAAAGTCGGATCTGCGTAATAGAACATAATCAATACCTCCCATCGGTAAAAAATTTCACAGCACTTGCTACTTTGCCCACATCCACGCCGGTATCCCGGCAGGGGCCGTGGGGCCTTTCGTTCAATATCCCAATAACCGGCAGCAGCCCGGTATCCCGTATGCCGCTGCACAGGTCGTTCTCGCAGGCTACCGCCACCACTGCCTTTGGCCTTGTCTCTTTTATTATCTTCCTTGCCAGGGTTCCTCCCGGCACCATCTTGATGTTTACGCCGGTTTCCCTGCCCAGCTTAACTATATCTGCGACGGTACACCTGCCGCACTGCGCGCAGTTGTATATGTCCCCGGTTATACGGTGTTTGCAGCCGCTGTACTGGATGCAGTGGGGCAGCAGCACCAGCACGTCTTCCGGCTTAAAGCGCTGCTTTCCGGCAAACACCACCCTGTTGTTTATACCGGCATAGGCCCTCTGTATCCTTTCCCGGCTTAGGCCGATAAGCTTTCCGAAGGCAAAGGCGGGAACCAGCATCTTGTTAAGAGTCATAATTACCAGCCTGCCTGCGGCCTCGGTGTTTCCCCTTCCCGAGTAAAGCACCAGGACTGATACCAGGGCGGCCGCCATTGCAACCACCGCTGCGGCAACAAGTGTAAGCAGTACAATGGTGGCAAGCCTAACAAAAAGGTGCTCATTGGTCACCAGCAGGTACAGCACCGCCGTCACGGCGGCCAGGCCCGCAGCCATCATAAGGGCAAGCAGCCCGGTTAATATGCCCTTGTCCTCCCGCATGCTTTTTTCATCATACATATCTTCACTCACCCAGTATATAACCGGTCTCCAATGAGTTGCCCCTCAAGTATTCATCAACCGTCATCACCCTGGAGGACGGCATCTGTATCTTGGTAACAAGAAGGGTTCCGCTGCCCGCCTGGACAAGCATCCCCCCATGGCCCGCCTCCAGGACTTTCCCGGCAGTGCCGCGGCTTTTTTGCTCCAGCACCTTTGCTTCCCAAAGCTTCATGCGCTCGCCCTTATAAACGGTATAGCAGCCCGGCCACGGGTTGGTACCCCTTATTAAATTATATATGCTTTTTGCATCCGAATTCCAGTCCACCCTGCCGGTTTCCCGGTCCAATTGGGGTGCATAGGTCGCCGCCGAATGGTCCTGGGCCTTGCGCTCCACTTCGTTTCTTTGTAACCCCTCGAGGGTTTCCAGGAGTAGGTCTGCGCCCAGTGCTGCCAGCCTGTCATGGAGCTCGCCGGCAGTCTCATTCTCCCCTATTTCGGTTTCCCGCTGCAGCAGTATGTCCCCGGTGTCCATGCCCTTGTCCATGTACATGGTGGTTACGCCGGTACGGCTTTCGCCGTTTATTATGCACCAGTTTATCGGCGCCGCGCCCCTGTATTTCGGCAGCAGTGATGCATGCACGTTTATGCAGCCCATGGCGGGAAGGTTAATAATCTCCTCCGGCAGTATCTGGCCGTATGCAACCACTATTATTATGTCTGGACTTAATTCTTTCAATGCCTCTATAAACCCCGAATCTTTAACGCGCTCCGGCTGCAGCACCCTAAGACCTGCCCCCAGCGCACGCTCCTTCACCGGCGGCGGCGTCAGCTTCTTCCCCCTGCCCTTGGGCCGGTCGGGCTGGGTTACCACTGCGGCTATCTCGTATCCGCCGTCAATAAGCTTGTCAAGGCTTGCAAGCGCAAAGTCCGGGGTACCCATAAACACAATTTTCAACCGGCTCACCTGCTTTCTTCTATAACCCTGTCAATAAACAGAATGCCCTCCAGGTGGTCCAGCTCGTGGCACAGCGCCCGGGCGGTAAGCCCCTCGCCTATGACCTCCACCTCTTCGCCCTCGCGGTTAAGGCCCTTTACCTTGACCCACGTCGGCCGCTCCACGTCACCGGCCCTGTCGGGTATGCTGAGGCACCCCTCGGCCTTTATTTCCTTTCCCCTTGCCTCCACAAGCTGCGGGTTTATAAGCTCTATAAGGCGGTCCCCTGCGTCCACTATTATCACTGCCCTCAAAACCCCCACCTGCGGCGCCGCAAGGCCTACCCCCTGGGCATGCCTCATGGTCTCCTCCATGTCATCCAAAAGGGTAATTATCCTGTCGTCAATCTTTTCAACCTTTTTTGATTTTTTCCTGAGGATCGGGTCCCCTTCCAGCCTTATATTCCTGATTGCCATCTGTTTCCTCCTTTATTATCCTAAGTTTACTGGATCCACGTCGGTTATTATACTTATACCCTTTAGCCGGCCCTTTAATAATTCCATCTTTGCTTCCCTAACCGCTTCCTTTATTTCATCCAAATCCGGCGCCTTTACAATAACCTGCCACCGGTACTTGTTCTTTATTTTTGAATGCATGGCCTGGGAGGGTCCGTATATTTCGTATTTCTTTTTCAAGCCCTGCAGCCTGTCACACAGCCCGTTGTACATAGCCCGGGCTCCCTCTATTACTTCCCTGCGCCCTTCCCCGGATACTATTATATTTATTAACCTTTCAAAGGGCGGATAACCAAATTCTTTCCTTACCTCAATTTCCTGGCCGTAAAACCCTTCAAAGTCGTGGTCTTTTGCCGCCTGTATGCTGTAGTGCCCGGGGTTGTAGGTCTGGATAACCACCTTCCCCGGCCGGTCCCCCCTGCCCGCCCTGCCGGATACCTGGGTCAGCAGCTGGAAGGTCCGCTCCGCCGCCCTGAAGTCCGGCAGGTTCAGCGAAAAGTCCGCCAGTATCACGCCAACCAGCGTAACGCCGGGAAAGTCCAGGCCCTTGGCTATCATCTGGGTGCCCAGCAGGATGTCCGCCTCCCTGTCCTTGAAGGCCTTAAGAATGCTGTAATGGGCACCCTTTCCCCTGGTGGTGTCCATGTCCATCCGCAGCACCCGGGCATCGCCGAAGGATTCCTCAACCACCCTCTCCAGTTTTTCGGTACCCGAGCCAAGGTGCCTTATCCTGTCGCTGCCGCATACTTCACACCTTTTGGGAAGCCTTCTCCTGTAGCCGCAGTAATGGCATACAAGGAAGTTTTCTCCCCGGTGGTATGTAAGCGATATGTCGCACTTTTTGCATTTTATCACGCTGCCGCAGTTCCTGCAGCTTACAAAGGTTGAATAGCCGCGCCGGTTAAGGAAAAGTACCGCCTGCTCGCCCCTTTGCAGCACAGTCTCAATCCCTTCCCGCAGCTTATTGCTGAACACCGATCGGTTGCCCTCCTTCAGCTCCTCCCGCATGTCCGCTATTTCCACCGCCGGCAGGGTTCTGCCGCTCACCCTTTCGGTAAGCCGCACAAGGCCGGCGCCGCCCTGCCCGGCCCTGTAATAGGTTTCTATGGACGGCGTGGCGGAGCCCAGCACCAGCAGGGCATCGTAGAACTCGCACCTTTTTCTCGCCACGGCGTGGGTAACATACCGGGGTGAGCTTTCCGATTTGTACGTGTGCTCGTGTTCCTCGTCTATAATAATAAGTCCCAGGTTGTCAAAGGGCGCAAAAACCGCCGACCTTGCCCCGATGGCCACGTCATAGTCGCCCCGTTTTATGCCTTCCCACTGGTCGTACCTTTCCCCGGCGGACAGCCTGCTGTGAATAACGGCGGCCCTGCTGCCAAACCTTTTGTAATACCATTCCACCATCTGGGGTGTAAGAGAAATTTCCGGTACAAGCACAATGGCCTGTTTTCCCTCTTCCAGCGCATCCCCGATAAGCCTTAAATAGATTTCGGTCTTCCCGCTGCCGGTAACGCCGTGCAGCAGTATTTCCCTTCTGCCCCGGCGGTGCATTGCCCGTATGTTGTCAAGGGCTTCCTGCTGCGAAGGGGTTAACCGCTCCACGTTGTCCATCACAAGGCCGGTGGGCATTTCGGGGGACCTAATCACCCTCTTGTCGAACACCTCAACCAGCCCTTTTTTCTCCAGCGCTCTCAGGGTCTGCATACTGCAGCCGGTCTCGTCCATCAGCGTACCGCAGCAGATTTCGCTCAATGCCGTTTCTGCGAAAAAGTCCATTACCGCCCGCATCCTCACTGCGTTCCCGGGTATGGCACCCTTTGCCGCCGCCAGCGGCCGCACCCACAGGCGGTACTTGCCGGGTTTTTTGGTGCCAATGGACTGCCTTGTCACAGCGGGCATTACGCAGCCCAGGGCCTCCTGCCAGGTGCAGAGGTATTCATCCCTCATCCATTCCGCCAGCATTACCAGCTCCTCCGACAGGGCCGGGCCGTCCCCCACCCTTCGTAACACGGGTTTTATTCTGTCTACATGGCCGGGGCATTCCTCCGACAGTCCCACCACGCAGCCTTCGATGGGCTTATTTGAAAGGCCGAAGGGCACCATCACCCTGCAGCCTGTTTTTATCTCGTCCCGTAGTTTTTCCGGTATGGAATAATGGAAGGGCTTATCCAGCATGGGACTTGGATTGTCAACCACTACCAACGCATACAAGCTCGCACATCCTCCCTTCCCTACTAAGCGGGTAAAGACAGTCATCAACTGTCTTTACCTAACAATAGAGCCACTCTATCCAGTATTATGTCGGCCATCCGGGCCTTTGTCATGGCCGGAAGCTGCTGTATGCCGCCCTTGGCATCCAGCAGGTAACCCTGGTTGGTATCGCCGGCAAACCCGGCCCCCTCCCGGGTAATATCGTTGGCCACTATCAGGTCCAGGTTTTTCTTTCTTAGCTTATCCCTCGCATAGTCTATGACGTTGGTACTTTCCGCCGCAAAGCCCACTAAAACCTGGCCCTTCTTTTTGCCGCCCAGCTCGGCCAGTATATCGGGATTCCTCACCATTTCAATGGTAAACCGTCCCTCGGTCTTTTTTATTTTCTCCCCGGAATAAACCGCCGGGCGGTAGTCCGACACCGCCGCCGTCTTTATAACAACGTCGCAGTTCGGGAAATAGTGCATGACCTTTTCATACATTTCCCGGGCGGTTACGACGGGCACCAGCTCCACCGACGGAGGGGGTTCTATGTTCGTGGGGCCGCTTACCAGGATAACCCTTGCACCCCTTTTGGCCGCCGCCCCGGCAATGGAATACCCCATTTTGCCGGAGGATGCGTTTGTAAGGAACCGCACCGGGTCAAGGGCCTCCCTTGTGGGGCCGGCGGTTACAAGTACCGTCCTGTTTTCAAAGTCTTTCTTTCCCGCCGCAAGGCTCTCCATGTACTCCACGATGGCGGATGGCTCCTCCATCCTGCCGGCGCCCTCATCCCCGCAGGCAAGGCTTCCGCTGGCGGGACCGAAGAACAGGTACCCGTCCCGGGCAAGGCTTTGTATATTGCGCTGTACTATTGGGTTGTTGTACATGTTGGTGTTCATGGCGGGAACGATTACAACCGTTGACTTTGTAGCCATCACCGTAGTGGTAAGCAGGTCGTCGGCTATGCCGGAGGCCACCTTGCCGATAAAGTTTGCGGTGGCGGGCGCTATCACCATGTATTCCGCCCACTGGGCAAGGGAAATGTGCTGGATTTCCCACTCCTGGGGACAGGAAAACATATCGGTCGCCACCTTGTAGCCTGAAATGCTCCTTAAGGTAAGCGGCGTTATGAACTCCTGCGCATTGGCGGTCATTATCACCCTTACCTGGGCTCCTTTTTTTCTTAGACGGCTTACAAGGTCGGCGCTCTTGTACGCGGCTATGCCGCCGCAGATGCCCACCACTATCCTTTTATCCTGAAGCAAGTCCTTATCCCCCCGTTACTTGATGCCGTCCTTGGTTCTCACGTACTTGATTTTTCCCTCTTCTATCTCCCTGATGGCTACGGACACGCTCTTCGTGGAATCAAAGTCTTCTTTCTTCTGTCCGTCCTGGTTAAGCTGCCTCGCCCTTTTGGCCGCCATCGCTACCAGGGTATACCTGCTGTCCGCTTTTTCCAAAAGCGAATTAATTGAAGGATACAACATTTTCATGCCTCCTTACTCGCCTATCAATTTCATTTTAAACCTATCCACCCTGCATTTCTCGGCTATTATTATGGAACGCAGTTTTTCGGTGGCGCGTTCCACCTCGTCGTTTATTACGAAATAATTGTACCTTGATACGTAGTTTATTTCCCTGTAAGCAGCTTCAAACCTTCGCAGTATCTCCTTCTCGTCCTCGGTTCCCCGCTTGGTTATCCTCTGCTTCAGCTCCTCCATGGACGGGGGCAGTATGAATACAAATACGCCCTCCCTGTACTTTTCCTTTACCTGTAGGGCCCCCTGTATATCAATCTCAAGAAGTACGTCCTTTCCCTTCCCGATGTTTTCCTCTACAAATTTCCTGGGAGTACCGTAATAGTTGCCGTATACTTCAGCGTATTCAATAAACCCATCCCGTTCCACCATATCCATGAATTCTTCCCGGGATACAAAAAAATAATTCTTGCCGTCCACTTCCCCTTCCCTGGGCTTACGGGTGGTAACGGAAATGGAGGCTACTAAACCATCCTTTGTTTCCAACAGCCTTTTGCATATGGTCCCCTTCCCCGCTCCGGAGGGGCCGGATACCACCACCAGCAGTCCCTTGTCACCGGCGCTCATTCACACCCCACCGAACCGTCGGAAGTATCCTTGGAATACAGCCTGTTGGCTACCGTTTCCGGTTGGACTGCGGATAGGATAATATGGTCGCTGTCGGTAATGATCACTGCCCTTGTCCTTCTTCCATAGGTGGCGTCAATAAGCATGCCCCTTTCCCTTGCATCCTGGATAATCCTCTTAATGGGCGCCGATTCGGGGCTTACTATGGCCACAAGCCTGTTTGCCGAGACCATGTTGCCGAACCCTATGTTTATCAGTTTCATGTCCATCGTCGAACCTCCTTATTCTATGTTTTGAATTTGCTCCCTCACCTTTTCCAGTTGGGACTTTATCTCTATAACCGACTTTGAGATGCTCAAATCGTTTGCCTTTGAACCTATGGTGTTAACCTCCCGGTACATCTCCTGTACCAGGAAATCCAGTTTCCTGCCTATGGCACCCCCGTCTTCCAGTATGCTGTTCATCTGGGAAGCATGGCTGCGCAGCCTTACAATCTCCTCGTTGATATTGCTCCTGTCCGCGAATATCAAAACTTCCTGGTAAACCCTTTCCATGTCAAGTTCCATACCCTGGGACAGGCCCTCCAGCCTTTTTACCAGCTTGTCACGGTACTCTTCCACTATGAATCCTGCCCTTTTTTCTATTTCCGATACTTCGTTGTTTATGGCTTCAAGGTTATTCAGTATGTCTTTTTTCAGGTTTTCCCCTTCCCGCCTGCGCATCTCCAGTAGGGTCCCCAGGGCCTTTTCCAGGGCCGAAAGAACATATCCCCACAGCTTCTCTTCGTCCGTGTCACCCTGCCGGGCACTTATTACGTCCGGAAAGGATGCTACAAGGGATACCGGTATACCGCCCTCAAGCCCCAGCCTTTCCTTCAGGTCCTTCAAAGCGCTGTAATAGTTCTGCGCCAGGTCGTAGTTCACCCGTACATCGGTTTCTTTCAGCTCTCCCATATCAAGGGAAACATACACATCCACCCTGCCCCTTGACACCTGGGACTGGATATACTGCCTTATCCTTTCCTCCAGGAAGGACACGCACTTGGGCGTCCTTACCGAAATATCGCTGTACCTGTGGTTCACCGACCGCACTTCCACCGATACAACCGTATCCCCTGCCCTGTGCTCTCCCCTGCCAAACCCGGTCATGCTAAAAACCATTATATGTATTCATCCTTCCCTGTAGCAATCGTGGACATACCCTTGAGAAGCGCAAATCCCCGACCGCTTCCCTACGCGGTGTGTCCCATTCCCCTATCCCCCTTAATTTAACACATTTTTCTTACTTTGCAAAGAACAAATTTATTCGTACAGCCTGCCGGAAAACACGTATGAAGCGCTTCCCTCCATTGTTACCCTGTCGTCCTCATTCCATGTTATCAAAAGCTCGCCCAATTTAAGCCGCACCCTTACCTTTTTGCCGGTTTCGCCAAGAAAAGCGGATACAACGGCGGCGGCACAGCTGCCGGTACCGCAGGCCAGCGTGCTGCCGGCCCCCCTTTCCCAGGTCCTCACCGCTATGGTTTCATTGTCTATCAGCTGCACAAAGTTTACATTGGTTTTCTGAGGGAAAAGGGGATGGTTCTCGATACGGCTGCCAATACCGCAGACATCCGTGCTCTCCAGGTCCTCGACATAGACCACTGCGTGGGGTACCCCCATCAGCACCGCCGTGATGTCGTACACCCGGTCTCCCATGTCCACCGGGACCTGGATAAATTTGTCCTCGTTCCACAGCACCGGAATCTCTGCCGGTTCAAAAACCGGGCGGCCCATATTCACCGCCACCGCCGAAACCCGGCCCTTATCGTCCGTCACTATCCTGGGCTCCATTATGCCGGCCAGGGTTTCCACGCTAAAGCTTTCGGATTTCACCATGCCCTGCTGGTATACGTGCCTTGCAAAGCACCTAAGACCGTTGCCGCACATCTGGGCCTCACTGCCGTCCGAGTTAAATATGACCATCCTTATATCCGCCCTGTCGGAAGGGTAAATTATTATCAGCCCGTCCGCCCCTACCCCGGTATGGCGGTCGCATATCCGGCGGCTTAAGTCCGCCGGGTCCTGTATGTCCCTGTCCCGGCCGTCTATTATTACAAAGTCGTTGCCAAGGCCGTGCATTTTTACAAACTCCAACTTATCCTTCCCCTTTCCCTTGTTATCCATATAATATTATACTGCAAAATTAAGCCGGTAAACAAAAAACCGGTACCGTTTCATTTTTCATGTACAAGTGCTATACTAATCATAAAAACAACAGCAGGTGATATTATGCCCTTTGACGGATTTACAATGAGGTGTCTTGCCCTGGAACTTGAAAAAAGTATACTGAACGGGCGCATAGAAAAAGTTTACCAGCCCCGGCAGGACACCCTTATCTTTCATATAAATACCGGCAGCAGCCGCGAAAAGCTGCTTATTTCCGCCAACCCGTCCAACCCCAGGATACACCTGACCGCGGAATCGGATTCAAGTGCGCAGCACCCGCCCATGTTCTGCATGCTGCTCAGGAAGCGTTTGAACGGCGGTACAATCCTTTCAATACGCCAGCACGGTATGGATCGGGTACTGGAGCTTGCCGTAAAAACCACCGACCAGCTGGGAGAGCCCGGTTTAATGCGTATTGTTTGCGAGGTTATGGGAAGGCAAAGCAATATTATACTGCTTGAGCAGGACGGCCGGATAACCGATTCGATAAAAAGGGTAACCGGTGAGATGAGTTCCTACAGGCACATTTTCCCTGGCATCCAGTACAAGTCTCCCCCGTCCCAGTCCAAGCTGGATATTTCCCGTGCCGGCGCCGCAGACCTGGAGAGGGCTTTTTTACAGCACCTTGGCACCAAGGCGGCCAAGGCGGTATCCAGTACGCTGGAGGGTATGGGAAGTACCCTGTCCCGGGAACTTTGTACAAGATGCGGCATTGACCCCGACTTGCCGCTGGAGGAAGCCTCGGTGGAGGCACTGTGCACCGCGGCCCTCGACCTTGCCGCATTGCTTAAAAAAGAGGACTTTTCTCCCGTTATCTATTACAGCGGCGGTAAAGTTCACGACTTTTCGCCCATTCTGCTGACGCATATTAGCCTTCCCTATGAAAGGCAGCACAGCATCAATGCCATGTTGGATTCCTTCTTCCGCCAAAAAACCGGTACTGAAGCGGTAAGCCGGGAAAGGGACTACCTGTTGGGGGTGGTGAACAGCTTCCTGGAAAAAAGCCGTAAAAAGCTGGTCGGGCGCCTGCAGGACCTTAAGGATGCCGAGGATAAAAGCCACTTCAGGCTGTACGGCGAGCTGGTAACCGCCAACCTGTACCGTTTGAAAGAAAAAAGCAGTATCGCGGCGGTGGAAGATTACACCCGCCCCGGCTCGCCGGTTATAGAAATTAAGCTGGACCCAACCCTTACACCGCTCCAGAACGCCAACAGGTTTTTTGACGAGTACAACCGGGCTAAAAGGGCGGCGAAGAACCTGGAAAAACTTATCCATGAAAACCGGGAGGAAGTGGAATACCTGGAGGGCCTCATCTTTACCATAGAAAACTGCGAAACCCTGCAGGACCTTGGTGAGATACGGCAGGAGCTGGAGAAGGGCGGTTACATTAAACCGCTGAAAGCGGCCGCAAAAGAAAAAAGGCCCACCCCTGCCGGTCCCCTTGCCTATATGTCCCGGGACGGGTTTACCATACTTGTTGGCCGCAACAACAACCAGAACGATTACCTTACTCTTAAGCTTGCCCGGAAGGATGACCTTTGGCTGCACGCAAAGGACATACCGGGGTCCCATGTGCTGGTGCGAAGCGGGGGAAAGGAAATCCCCGACACAACGCTGTACCAGGCTGCCCTTTTGGCTGCATTCCACAGCAAAGCCAGGCAGTCCAGCAACGTGCCGGTTGACTATACGCCGGCAAAGTACGTGTCAAAACCCTCCGGCGCAAAACCCGGTTATGTCATTTACAAGAATCAGAAAACCATATTTGTTACCCCGGCCCGGGAGGAGATGGAACGTATTAAGCAAATAAAGGATTCCGGCACTACAGCGCCTCGATGACTTTTAAAAAATGTGGCGGAAGCGGGGCCTCAAACTCCATGTATTCATCCTTTTCCGGGTGCACAAAGCCCAGCACCGCCGCGTGCAGCATAAGTCCCTCCGCACCCAGTTCGCCGGCTTTCCCGTACTTTGGGTCCCCCACCACCGGGTGTCCTATGTAGTGCATATGCACCCTTATCTGGTGGGTCCTGCCCGTTTCCAGCCTTGCCTCAACCAGCGTATACCTGTTAAACCTTTTTATTACGCTGAAATGGGTGACAGCGTCCCGTGAATTCTTTGCCACCACCGCCATCCTTTTGCGGTCGGTAGGGTGCCTCCCTATCGGTGCGTCTATTGTCCCCCCGTCCTCGTCTATAACTCCCTTTACAAGGGCTATGTATTTTCTTTTTACGGTGTGCGCTTTGAGCTGCCTGGCAAGGTTTCGATGCACCACTTCGTTTTTTGCCACCACCAGCAGCCCCGTTGTGTCCTTGTCTATCCTATGGACTATGCCGGGCCTTGTCAAGTCGCCCGCATCCGACAGGCGGTCGGTGTGGTGAAGCAGCGCATTGACCAGTGTACCGGTCCGGTTGCCGACGGCGGGGTGAACCACCATGCCGGCGGGCTTGTTTATAACCAGCAGCGAACTGTCCTCGTAGACTATATCCAGGGGAATGGGCTCCGGCTCCACCTCGGTACTTTCGGGAGGGGGCAGCACCACCTCAACCCGTTCGCCGGCCTTTACCCTGTAACTGTTCTTGACCGCCCTGCCGTCAACCCTTACAAGGTCCCTTTCTATGAGCCCCTGTACCGAAGACCGGGATTGGCCGGGCATACAGTCCGCAAGGAAACTGTCCAGCCTCGTGCCGCTGTTCTCTTGTTGGACCACCGTTTCAAACCTGTCCATTATACTATATTCTCTCCCTTAACAACCACAAAGTACCCTAAGAGTATCGCGCCGACCACCACGCAGCTGTCGGCGATATTAAACACCGGCCATATGCGAAAGTCCAGGAAATCAACAACATATCCGAGCAAAACCCTGTCCACCAGGTTCCCCAGGGCGCCGCCCAGTATAAGGGCCAGGGATAGTTTGACATACCTGTTTTCGGGTTTTACCTTCCATATCAGGTAGGCCACCACGGCCGATACCAGGACACTGGTCAATATCAAAAACCACGTATTGCCCTGAAGCATGCCGAAGGCCGCCCCGGTGTTTTCCACGTAGGTCAGGTGAAATACCCCTTTAATTACCGGTATCGACCCAAGCGGTCTCAGGTACTGCCGGCAGATAACCTTTGATACCCTGTCCGCCACAATAGCCGATATTATAATAATCCACGTCATGAAATACCTCCTGAAGGTTTAGTTGGTAACATTATGATTTTACCACAAACCCCGGCGGCTTAAAACAGGTTATCCGTCGTTATCTTCCGGGAGCTGTTTCTTATAGTAGCGGCTGCTTATCGCATCAATATCCTCCACCAGCCCGGCGGGAAGGTCGTCCCATATGCCCTGGTCGTCCCCGGTCTGGCTGCTGGGGTCGTCCTCCCTCCTGTTATACCGCGCAACCGCCTGCCAGCTGTCTTCCCCGTCGAATATGGCCCGCTGGTCCTTGCCGCTTCTTTCACGGTTGTAGGGGTAGTTCAGCGTCTCTTCCTCCACCGGCCTACCCTCCATCACCCTTTCCCGGGGGAGCCTGGCGCTCTCTGAACACTCCAGGCAGGTATCGGCCTCGGGCTGAATCTCCAGCCGCTCGGCACCAATTTCTTCGCCGCACAGGGCGCATTTGCCGTAATCGCCCCTTTCTATTCGCTCAAGGGCCTGGTCAATTTGATTAATCCTGTGCAGGCTTTGTTTCCTAAGGGCCATGTATTTTTCCATCTCGTAGGTTTCGGTTGCAATATCCGCAGGATGGTTATCATAAACCGACAACTCGCTTATGTACTCCGCCTGGGCATCATTGAACTCATTGTTTTCAATTTGGCTAAGGGTTTTTTGTGCGTCCCTTTTTTTTTGTTCAAGGGTCCTTTTAAAGCTTTCAATTTTTTGCTGGTCCATGGTTATCCTCCTTTTGTTACATGCTCCTGTTTACCAGTTTTATAAGTTCCGCTATAAAATCCCCGATAAGGGGCAGGTTTAAAACAACCAGCCTTCTTAACATAAGTATGGCTACCGCCCCAAGAATTGAAAAGCCCACCGCCATGCCAAGACCTCTGGCAAGCCCGGCTGCAAAGTTTAAAACAAGCAGCCTTTTCGGGTCTTCCATCAGGTTCACGTATTCCATTATCTTTGCTTTTTCAAGGCTGATGGAAAGCTGATGTATCCTGCTGCTTAGCTTTTTCACCTGTTTGCCCTCGTTATCCACGCCCCATCCCCCCGTAGATTAATTTTCCCATCCTCCCATAAACTAATACGCAGCCAAAGAAGCGGCCTTTCGCCCGGATTAAAGGCAAGACCGCTTAGGCTTTAAGAGTACACGCCCATGCAAAAAAAGAAGCCCGAGGGCTTCCTTTTTTGCATGCCAAACACTGTCTTTTTCGCAGCAGGTAAGTTTTATTATGGCTCCAGCAACCGGCGCCTGTGCTATTCAATATTTCCCGCGCACCGTTTGCATATGGCCGGGTGCTCGGCCAGCGTTCCCACCGTGGTGCTGTAATTCCAGCACCGCTCGCATTTTTGTCCCTCGGCCTGGGCCACCACGACGCTTAGGTTTTTGAGCTCTTCCCCCTGCACCGCGTCCGGGCCGGCGTCGGTTCCCGGCGGGTTGACCCGCACCTGGGATGTTATGAACAGGAACGGCAGTTCTTGTTCCAGCGGTTTCAGGAAGTCATACAAATCCTGGTCAACGTACAGGTCCACCCTCGCATCCAGCGAATGGCCTATCACCTTGTCGGTCCTTGCCCTTTCAAGGGCCCTGCTCACCTCGTACCTTACATCCAGTATCCTCTGGTATTTTTCCTCCAGCTCATTGTCGATGTACTCACCGTTAACCTCGGGAAACTCTTCCAACTGAACGCTTACTTCCCGCTTGGATGGGTCACCGGGCATATACTGCCATATCTCTTCCGCCGTGAAGGAAAGCACCGGCGCAATAAGCCTGACAAGGTCGGAGAGCAGCTTGAACATTACCGTCTGGGCCGCCCTTCTTTCCCTGGAATCGGCCCTGTAGGTATAAAGCCTGTCTTTTATCACGTCCAGGTAGAAGTTGCTCATATCCACCACGCAGAAATGGTGTATCGCGTAAAACAGTATATGGAACTCGTAGTCCCTGTACGCCCTGACCACCTTTTCCAGCAGCTTTTGGCCCCTGTGCAGCGCCCACCTGTCCAGGTCAAGCAGGTCTTGGTACTCTACGGCATCCTTTTCCGGGTCAAAGTCGTATAGGTTGCCCAGCATGAACCGGGCGGTGTTTCTTATTTTCCTGTATATTTCGGTCAGCTGTTTCAGTATCTTGGGGGATATCCTTATATCCGTCTTGTAATCGGCGGACGCAGCCCACAGCCTCAGTATATCCGCACCGTATTCTTCTATCACTTCCATCGGGTCTATGCCGTTACCCAGCGACTTGGACATCTTTCGGCCTTCACCGTCCACCACGAAACCGTGGGTCAGCACTTCCCTGTAGGGTGCCCTGCCCCGGGTGGCTACCGCGGTAAGCAGTGACGACTGGAACCAACCCCTGTGCTGGTCGCTTCCCTCCAGGTACATCGTGGACGGCCATTCAAGGCCCGGCCAGGTCTCCAGCACTGCGGCATGGCTGGAGCCGGAATCAAACCATACGTCCATTATATCGGTTTCCTTCCTGAAACCGCCGCCACCGCAGTCATCGCACTTTATACCCTCGGGCAGTATTTCTTCAGCACTTTTTTCAAACCATGCATTGGAGCCTTCCTTTGCAAACAGTTCTTTCACCGCGTTTATGGTATCGTCGTTTATCAGGTATTTCCCGCACTTGGTGCAGTAGAATATCGGAATGGGCACTCCCCAGACCCTCTGTCTTGAAATGCACCAGTCCGCCCTGTCCCTTACCATGTTGCTGATTCTTTCCTCGCCCCAGGGGGGAATCCATTTTACTTCCTTGATAGCCTTAAGGGCCTCTTCCCTAAAGCCCTCCACCGAAGCAAACCACTGCTCGGTGGCCCGGAATATTACCGGACCCTTGCACCGCCAGCAGTGTGGGTAGGAATGCATCATGGTGGAATTGGCAAACATGGCTCCCGATTCTACCAAGTCCTTAACAATTACGTCGTTTGCCTTCTCGTAGTACATTCCCTGGTACTTGCCCGCCTCTTCGGTAAAGTAACCCTTGTCGTCCACCGGGTTCAGTACCGGCAGCTTGTACTGCATGCCAATCACAAAGTCTTCCTCACCGTGACCCGGTGCGGTATGGACACAGCCGGTACCCTGCTCCAGCGTGACGTGGTCCCCCAGTATTATTACCGAATCCCTGTCGATAAACGGATGCTTGCATTTAATTCCCTCAAGCTGCCGGCCGGTGAATTCGGCCAGTACCTTGTATTGGTCATAGCCTCCCAGCTCCCTTACCTCATCGGCCTTATCCTTTGCCACCACGAAGTAGGAATCCCCCATCTCAACAAGGACGTATTCCAGCTCAGCGTTCAGGGCTATGGCCAGGTTGGCCGGCAGTGTCCAGGGCGTTGTGGTCCAGATTATCACGTAAACCCTGTCAAGGCTGCCGGTATGCTTTACAAACAGGCCCTTGTCATCCCTGACCGGGAAATTCACGTATATCGAATGGGTCTTGTGGTCGCTGTACTCGATCTCCGCCTCGGCCAGCGCCGTTTCACAGTCGGGGCACCAGTAGACCGGTTTCAACCCCTTGTAGATATACCCCTTTTTGGCCATCTCGCCGAATACTTCTATCTGCTTGGCTTCAAACTGCGGTGTGAGAGTCAGGTACGGGTTATCCCAGTCTCCCCGGACGCCAAGCCTTTTAAATTCCTCCCGCTGCAGGTCCACGTACTTTAGCGCGAATTCCTTGCATAGGGCGCGGAACTCGGATATCGATTTTTCATGCCTGTTTATGCCCAATTTCTTTATTGCCTGCGTTTCAATGGGAAGACCGTGTGTATCCCAGCCCGGTACATAGGGCGCATAGTATCCGTCCATGGATTTGGATTTCACAATAATATCCTTGAGTATCTTGTTCAGGGTTTGGCCCAGGTGAATGTCGCCGTTGGCGTAGGGCGGGCCGTCATGTAGTATAAACTTCTTTTTCCCCGCATGTTTTTCAAGATTCCTTCGGTATATGTCTTCCCTTTCCCAGAATTCGATCATTTCCGGTTCCTTTGCAGGAAGATTTGCCCTCATAGGAAAGTCTGTCTTTGGCAGGTTTAACGTTTTACCATAATCCACTTGCAACCACTCCAGTCATTTTTTATTTCTCCCACTCCATTCTTCTAAAATAAAAAATCCCTTCTTGGAAGAAAGGGACGAGAATTACCCGCGGTACCACCCTGATTGGTTGTAATACCCACTCTTACATTTACTGTAACGGGTAACCCCGGCTCGGCTTACTAGTGCTTCAGCCTGCTGCTCCCGAGGGATTTTCACCGCCACACGCTGCCGCATCGCACCATTCCTGCGGCTCTCTGCAAGCAGTTAACGGCTACTCGTCTCGTTCATCGCATTTTTGCAGTTATTTATAGCATTATAATATATATCCGATTATTAGTCAATAATTACTATTCTTCCAACTGGTCGCAGAGGGTTACCACCGCTTCCAGCTGCGCCTCCAGCAGTGTCTTAAACCTGGTCCTGAATATGTACATCTGTTTTTTGGCTTCCTGGTACTGGTTCTCTATGTCTATAATCTTCTCATTTGCCCTTTCTATTATTCGGCGCGCCTCCTCTTCCGCCTGCTTAATCATAAGGTCGCATTTTTCCTGGGCATTCTTTGTCGACTCTTCCGCTGCGGTCTGGGCCAGTACCAATGCGTTCTGCAGCGAGGCCTCCATATCGGTATAATGCTTCATCTTATCCTCAAGGATTTGTACCCTATCCTTAAGTATTGCATTCTCCCTGTAAAGGGCTTCATAGTCCTCGGTCAGCCTGTCCAGGAATTCATCCACCTCGTTTTCGTCATACCCTCTCATTTTCTTGCTAAACTTCTTGTTCTGGATTTCCAGTGGGGTAATCATGTTTTCACCTCCAGGGATTTGTGAGTAAATCGACTATATAATAGGCCAGGGGCTGTGCAAGAATTCTAATAGCAAGCAGCGCCAATATCGGCGAGAAATCAATCATCCCACCGCCGAAAGAGCTTCTTGCAAGAAGCCTTCTAAAGGGCGAAAGGATAGGCTCGGTAACGCTGTATAATGCCCTTGCTATTGGACTCCCGTACCCGGGGCTTATCCACGAGAGTATTATTCTCAAAAAAATCAAAAGCTCTATTATGTTGAAAAAATACCTGAGGGAGACTCTCAACACCCAGTTTAAGTGAACCATTATTGACCTCCTTTTGCGTTGGTAAGATAGCGTTCCATGGGGCCTATTTTTGCCACTTGAATATCATTTTATCCTTTATTTCGTCCTTCAAATGCTCCGAAATATCCACGTTACTGGGGGCCGCAATGAAAATGCCGCCGGATATTTTGTGCAAATTACCGTCCAGCCCGTACACCGCACCGCTTAAAAAGTCCAGTATGCGCTGCGCCACCTGGTTTTCCAGTTTTTCCAGGTTCACAATAACAGGTTTCCTGTTTTTTAGATTATCGCATATTTCGGTTGCCTGGTCAAAGGCGGCGGGCTGGTAAATAACCATTTTCACCTGTGATGCGGTGCGTATGTCCAGCACCTTTCCCCTTTTACGCAAAGCCGGGTACACTTCGTCCATTTCACTTATCTCCGGCGGTCTTTCTTCCTCCGTGTTGTCCGCCAGTCCTAGGAAATTCATTATTTTCGCCCATAAACCATTTTCCATGTATGACCCTCCTTGTTACCGGCCCCTTGGGCCAAAAATCCCTGTCCCAATCCTTACTATATTCGCTCCTTCCTCGATGGCAGTCACGTAGTCCCCCGTCATGCCCATGGACAAGTAATCCATATCCACTCCCGGGGGTTTTGCCGCCTTAATCTCTTCAAAAATTGCCTTAAGCCTTGCAAATACCGGTCTAGTTTCCTCGGGGTTATCGGTATACGGCGCGATGGTCATAAGACCTCTTATATGCACATTTCCCAGGCCCCGGGCCTGTTCCAGGAAATCATAAACCCCGCCCGGGTCCATACCGAATTTGCTCTCTTCCCCCGATACGTTTACCTGCAGCAAAACATCCGCCCTTTTGCCCGCCTGTACTGCCCTTTTGTTTATCTCCTTCGCCAGTTCGATGGTATCCACCGAGTGTATCAATGTCACCTTGTCTATAATATATTTTACCTTATTCCTTTGCAAGTGTCCTATCATATGCCATTCCAAAGGAAGGTCATTAAGTCTCTGGTACTTGTCCAGCATTTCCTGCACCCTGTTCTCTCCCACGCAGGTTATGCCCAGCGCAGCGGCTTCCCTTATTCTTTCGGGGGGCAGTGTTTTGGTAACCGCCACAAGCTTTATGTCCTCCGGTTTTCTGCCCGAGACCGCCGCCGCTTTCTCTATCCTCCTTTTTACCGTCTCCAGGTTGCCTTCAATACCCATTTCAGTCCACCCTTTCCTTTCCAAGCACAACTTTATCATACAGTTTTATCGCCGGCGAGCTGCCCGTTTGTTCCACCACCGCACTGATGCCGTCATGACCCTTCAGCAATACTTTCTTGGTTATGGTCTTGTCCGCATCCAGCACCTCCACCAGGTACTCCCCGTCCTTCTCGGTAATGGCCGAAAGGGGCACCACAAGCCCGCTGTATTTTCCCTTTACCACGGTCATTTCAACGTTTCTTGCTTCATACAAGCCGGGGAAATAATCCTTGGCCTCGAAAACTACTACCGGCCCCTCCTCCTGTTCAACCTTATTCCTAACCACGGCCCTCACGTTGTACGTCTGCTCTTCGGAAACCTCCAAGTACACCACCGAGCCCTTGCCCAGCCCTTCGGCAAAACCCTCGCTGAGACTGCACACGGCATACCATTCATGGTTCGCCACCACCTTCATTACCGGCTGACCGGCTTCCAGTTCACCGGTTAGGTCCACCTTTTTGGCCTTTGCCGGTGCCACTTTTGAAGGAACGACCTCTTCGAGGTTTTCCGGGTGCAGCAGCTCTTCATAACCGTCCAGCGTATACACCGGCACCCCGGAAAAGGGAGCAAACTCGGCTTTTATTCCCCCTTCTATTATATTGTCCAATTCCTCCTTCTGCCGCAGCAGTTCTTCCCTCTCCAACCCTGTAGTGCTTGCAGCAAGGCTAATATTTATCTCCCTGTTCAGCCTTTCCTTTTGGGAATACGCTGCCGCCAGGTTTCCCTCGTTCAGCAAAAAAGCTATATTCTCCAGCCCTTCTTTAATGGACCTTTCGATTTCCGCCGGTACGGCCCGGCTGCTATCCGCCGACTGGAGCGCTTGGAGCCTTTGGTTTATTTCGTCATATTTTCCCGTTAACTCTTCGTTTATGGTTTCCTTTTTCATCTCAAGCAGCTTCGTCCCGACTGGTATGCGCTGGTTTTCCTTCGCTGCATATATTATGCTCCCCGAGATGGGGGCTTTTATTACCGCCTCTTTCCGCACTATCACTCCGACGGTGCTTTCGCTAATCTTGACATCGCCGTATCCTACCAGGGCCGTTTCCACTGCATTTTCTCCCACCCCGATCACCGTTTTTGCCAATACTAAAGTCAAAACCGCCAGCATCGCCGCCCTTATGTAACCCTTGCCTTTTTTCCTTTGTCCCTGCTCTTTCATGCTGTCACCTTCCAAAACACTATATCATTATATTATTCTTCGCCCTTTTCCATTCTCCTCCTGCTCATATACGTTTTAACCGCGGCTTCCGCCTTTATAAATCGCACATATTAAA
>ERZ773359.2792-NODE-2792-length-21341-cov-6.501973_pt1 | contig 21341 bp, 19 predicted proteins | sample MGYA00374955_ERZ773359 | MGnify/ENA primary metagenome ERZ773359 (study PRJEB29098, sample SAMN04486028) | biogas fermenter metagenome | study: EMG produced TPA metagenomics assembly of the Biogas fermentation microbial communities from Germany - Plant 4 DNA1...
ACGCCTTCAATTAAATAGTCTGCTGTTCCTACTCCCATTAAATAGCGCGGTTTATTTTCCGGTAAAAGCGGCATCACAGCTTCTAACATTTCATACATGATTTCTGCCGGTTCACCCACACTTAAGCCCCCGATGCCGTAACCGGGAAAATCCAAAGCCACCAGTTGCCTGGCGCTTTCACGACGCAAATCGGCAAACATACCACCCTGCACAATGCCGAATAATGCCTGATCCTTACGGCTGTGTACCTTCAGGCAACGTTCAGCCCAGCGGGTTGTCCGCGCCAAGGATTCCTTGATGTAATGGCGATCTGCCGGGTACGGGGCGCATTCGTCAAAAACCATGGCTATGTCAGAGCCTAAAGCTTCCTGAATTTCAATGGCTTTTTCCGGGCTGAAAAAATGCTCTGATCCGTCAATATGCGAACGAAATGTAACTCCTGCTTCTTCGATTTTACGCAGCGGCCCTAAACTAAAAACTTGAAAACCGCCGCTGTCTGTCAGGATCGCACCCTCCCAATTCATAAAAGCGTGTAACCCACCGGCTTCAGCAATTAAATCATGTCCGGGACGCAAGTAAAGATGATATGTATTGCTTAAGATAATCCGGGCACCTATTTCCTTTAATTCTTCCGGACTCATTGTTTTCACAGTAGCCTGTGTGCCCACCGGCATAAAAACAGGAGTTGGGATATCACCGTGAGGGGTATGCAAAATTCCGGCCCGGGCCCCCGTTTGTGGGCACTGCTTCAGTAGTGTGTATGTTACAGCCAACGGCATCTCTCCCATCTAAAAACTAAATCAGTAGATGAACATGGCATCACCAAAGCTAAAAAAGCGATAACCTCTTTCAATGGCCTGATGATAAGCAGAAAGTATTTTTTCTTTACCGGCAAAGGCTGAGACCAGCATGAGCAATGTGGAGCGCGGTAAATGAAAATTGGTCAGTAAAGCATCAGTGGCTTTAAAATGATATCCGGGGTAAATAAAAATTTCTGTCCAGCCACTGCTGGCCTGTACCCTACCCTGCTCATCGGCTACCGTTTCCAGTGTGCGGCAGGAAGTGGTGCCTACTGCAATAATCCGCCCGCCTTTTTTGCGATGGTAGTTTATCTTCCGGGCGGCTTCTTCTGTAAACCGGTAATATTCACTATGCATTTTATGTCGGTGTACTTCGCTGACTGTGACCGGACGAAATGTACCTAAACCTACATGCAGGGTTAAATAAATGATTTCCACGCCGCGCTTTTTTATTTCTGCCAGAATTTCCGGTGTAAAATGTAGTCCGGCCGTAGGGGCGGCTGCTGAACCGCTTTCTTTGGCGAAAACCGTCTGATATCTTTCCTTATCTTCCAGCTTTTTTTTAATATATGGAGGTAGAGGCATTTCCCCCAATTTGTTTAAAATTTCCTCAAAAATGCCTTCATAAAAAAACTCCACCAGGCGCCCGCCGTCCGGAAGAGCGTCAATGATTTTTGCCATCAATTCTCCCTTGCCAAAAATCACATGTGTCCCCGGAGGCAACCGCCTACCTGGGCGTACAAGCGTCTCCCACACATGTGCCGACCGTCTTTTTAAAAGTAAAATTTCTACGGTGGCACTACCTTCCAGCTTGCGCCCGATAAGTCTGGCCGGCAAGACGCGTGTATCATTTAAGACAAGCACATCGCCTGCACGCAGGTACTGCGGGAAGTTGACAAAATTATCGTGATAAATTTCGTTCTTTTGACGGTTTAATACTAAAAGCCGGGAACCAGCCCGATTTGGCAGCGGTTCCTGGGCAATTAGTTCCGGGGGAAGTTCAAAATCAAATTCTTCTACGCGCAAAAAAAACACCACCCCCTCATCACTAATTTAAACTCATTAGCAGATATTATACCATATCTCACCATCTTTGACTGCAAACAAAAAGATTTTTTCGCAAGAAAAAAGAAGGTGTAAAACCTTCTCTTGCTTTTTAGGGATAAATTTAATGTCCGGAAAAAAAGCGATACAGCCAAAAGAAAGCGGAAAGGATAATGCTAAGGATGATACAAGTCATCAGCGGAAAATAAAAAGTAAAATTTTCTTTTTTAATAATAATGTCTCCCGGCAAACGGCCAAGTTTAAAACGTGCTCCTACCGTTAAAAACAAACCAATTAGTAGGAAAATTACACCTAAAAGCACAAAGGTTTTGGCAAGAGAATTCATGGTCGCCTCCTGTGAAATAGGGTGCCGGTAAAGACCCTTTTACCAGAGGGTATCTTGTTTACCGTGTTGCTGATAGGGAATTCCCAGATGCCGGTACGCTGAAGGAGTAACAAGGCGCCCGCGGGGAGTTCTTTGTAAAAAACCGATTTGCATGAGGTAAGGTTCATAAACATCTTCTATGGTCTCCGCTTCCTCGGAGATGGCCGCCGCCATTGTCTCTAAACCTACAGGTCCGCCGCCAAACTTTTCCGCAATGGTGCGCAGAAGCATCCTGTCAACTTCATCCAAGCCTAATTCATCTACTTCCAGCATCTTTAAAGCTGCCGTGGCTACTTTAGCGTCAATCTTATTATTTGCTTTTACCTGAGCAAAATCCCTTACTCTTTTTAAAAGCCGGTTGGCGACACGCGGTGTGCCCCGTGAACTTTTGGCTAAAAGCAATGCGCCTTCCTCGTCGATTTGGACCTGCAGGATCTCAGCTGAGCGTAAAATAATTTTTTGCAATTCTGTTTCTGTATAAAATTCCAAGCGCGCCACCACACCAAAACGATCACGTAAAGGCGAGGACAAAGCTCCAATACGCGTGGTTGCCCCAATGAGGGTAAAGGGGGACAAATTCAGGCGCAAGGAACGGGCACTGGGGCCTTTGCCGATGATAATATCCAGGGCAAAGTCTTCCATGGCAGGATATAAAATTTCCTCCACCGTACGATTAAGCCGGTGAATCTCGTCAATAAAAAGGACATCATAGGGTGCAAGATTGGTTAAAATGGCTGCCAAATCACCGGGGCGCTCAATGGCGGGACCGGAAGTTGCCCGCAAATTCACGCCCAATTCCGCCGCAATAATTTGTGACAGGGTGGTTTTTCCCAAACCGGGCGGCCCATAAAGTAAAACATGATCAAGGGCATCGCCGCGGGCTTTGGCGGCTTCAATGAAGATTTGCAGGTTTTCCTTAAGTTTAGTTTGGCCGATATAATCAGCAAAAGAGCGCGGCCGCAGTTGATTGTCTTGAAATTCATCATCCGCTTGCATCGATGCCGAAATAATCCGTTCGTCCATGTGCTCCTCCTTACTGCGAGCCCAACCGGACTAACGCTTTTTTCACTAAATCTTGTGTGCTCAATTCCTGATACCCTTCGATTGCTTGCAGGGCAGCTTGTGCTTCACTGCCGTTATATCCCAAGGCAAGTAAAGCGTCCAAAGCATCTTGATAGTGCCGGTTTTCCTCCTGCTGCCCGGGAGCGGAGTCAGGTAATTTGACTTGCACTGTGCTCATGGCCGCTACTTTTTCTTTTAGTTCCACAATCAGCCTTTTTGCTGATTTGGTACCAATGCCCGGTATTTTCGTTAAAGTCTTGATATTTTCATGGGCAATGGCAAGAAAAAATTCAGCGGGAGAAAGTGTAGACAATACAGAAAGTGCCATTTTGGGACCAATACCTGAAACTGTCAGTAAAAGTTTAAATAAATCTAATTCTTCCCGTGTGAGGAAACCGTAAAGTTGAAGAGCGTCTTCACGCACAACCAAATAAGTATAAAGTTTTATTTTTTCACCGCAAGCCGGCAATTTGGCAAAAACGGTGGCAGGCACTTGCACCTGCCAGCCAATTCCCCCGTTATCGATAACAACTTGCTCACTATTTTTGTCTGCCAGGGTACCACGAAGATAATTAAACATAAATTCTCCTCCGGTAAGGCCGGAAGCCGGGGGTAATGCTATGGGCATGGCAGAGGGCAATGGCCAAAGCGTCTGCCGCATCATCGGGGCGCGGAATTTCCTCCAGGTGCAAAATTGCTTTGATCATTTGTTGCACCTGGTTTTTATCGGCTTTACCATACCCTACCACTGCCTGTTTAACCTGGAGCGGTGTATACTCAAATACTTCTAAACCGGCATGGTGTGCCGCCAGTATTGCCACACCCCGCGCTTCGCCCACCTGCATAGCGCTATTGGCATTACTGGCGAAAAACAACTTTTCAATGGCAAACATATCCGGTTGGTAACAGCGGAAAATTTCCGCCAATGACTGGTAAATGACCCCAAGCCGTTCCGGCATGGGTGTTTTTGCCTCCGTTCTAATACAACCGTATTTGACGGCTGTACTGTGCCAACCGTCCGTTTGCACCAAGCCAAACCCGGTTATGGCCGTGCCTGGATCGACGCCTAAAATCAGCAAAAGTATCTCTCCCTTACCACCGTATTTCCCGGTGGTGCAGCAATTTACTCAAACATATATTCGCTTTGCAAGCATGATTTTCCTGCCGCTTTAAATCCCTATTAAATTGCCCTCTGTCAGTTTTGCCACAATGGCGTACATATTGGTGACTTCGCCCACCTGTAAATGATCTTTTAGTTTATAGTAATCCAGGCACAAGCCGCAGGCAAAAAGCTGTACACCTCTTTTTTGTAACCGTATTAAGCTGTCCAAGACGGGAGAACCGCTGCAGACCAGTTTAACGCCACTATTGATAAAATAGATGCTTTGCGGCAAGTGATTACTTTCTGCCAGGGCATAGAAAAAAGATTTCATTAAAATTTTGCCCAGCTCCGGATCTCCCTGCCCCAAAGTATCTGCTGTGAGCAAAAGATTTTTTTCTTTTGCACTTATTTGTGCGGATTTTTCTTCCCCTTCTTTGAGGAAGGTGACGGTAAAGATGTTGTCCTCTTCTTTGACACCGGTTTCCAGGCCAAGAGAAGCAGCAAGTTTAAGCAAATTGTTTTTGGCGGTTTCATTATCCACATAAACCTCCAGTATACCTTGAGACATTGCTTCCAGTTTACGCTTTGTTTCTACCACCGGTTGTGGACAAGCCATGTTACGGCAATCGAGTGTATGTTTTTGCACGCATGCTCACCTCTTTTTTGCTGTTTTCTCTAGCATATCATACTTTTTCTGCTAAGCAGCCCTTGAAAGAAGTACTTGATGTTTTTTATGAAAAATTGAAAAGGTTGAGCAGTTTTTGCCAAAATGTTTGTTTAGTTGCGCTTTCCGTAATTTCCGTTTTGTCTTTGGCGGTTTGGGGAGCGGAAATTTCTTCTGTTCTGAGAATAAACTGCAGAGTTTGCACGGCAGTATTTTGTGGGGAAACAAAGGACTTTATGGGACCGGCAGGTTCTCGCAGAGAATCCAGAGCGGAAGCAAAAAGATTTTCATCTAAATTGACAGTTTGCCTGTTAAACTCGCCTGTCCCTTCAGCCAATTGCCTTGCAACCTCATTAAGCGCCAATGAACCTTGATACACATTGTAAAGCCCCGTGTTGAGTTTTTCCGCATTGGTGGCAATTAGACTTACTGCACCGGCAAATTCTGCGGCATGTAGCCCTAAAGTCTCAACACCGTTTTTTAGAGCTTGTGTGCCGGCGGTAAGGTTGCTGCCGGCCTCTGCCATTTGCGCAACGCCGTCCGTATAATTTTGTAGTCCCTGATAAAATTGCTTATAACCGTCAAGTTGGGATTTTAAAGCAGACAGCATGGAGACATAAGCGCTGCCGCCGGGTAGTTGTGGCAACCGGGTCGATAAATCTGCCAAGACAACGGCATAATTTTCTGCAGTAAGCGGTTCCACTGTTACGTTCAGAGATTGAAGCTGCTTTAAAAGAGGTTCTAATTGTGCATTGGCTGAAGCCAAGAGCGCGGCAAAAATTTGCTCTGCACCTGCCAGCAGAGCGTCATTTTCCCTTGCCAGTTGCGTGAGACCGGTAGAGAGTTGAGACGCACCATTATCTACTTCGGCTGCAGCTGACGATAGTTTCCCAGTGCCCTCAGCAAAAGCATGCATATTGGCTTGCAGTTGTTTTAAACCGGAAGCAAGTTGTTGGCCTCCGCCTGCAAGCACTTGCAGGCCGTCAGCCAGTTCACCGGTACCGGTTTGTAGTTTTTGTGCACCCCGGTCCAATTCCGCAAGGCCGGATTTAAATTCTGCAAAGGATGCAGTAAGTGTATCCAGGTTTTCCCCTGCAAGCGGCAACTGCATCATTATGCCGCTAAATTGTACCGGTGGCAGGGAAAATGCATTAACCTTGGCGGACAAGGTGATGGTCTGTTCTCTGCCGGGGAAAACAGTATAGTTTAGTTGTTTATCTTTGCCGGCACTGACGATGGTGGCTCCTTCGGTTTTAATCTCGCTGAATTTTTCCGTATCCAGGGTAAGGAAAACTTGCAGGGTCATATTTTCATAATACCATGGATCCACATGGGGGTTCTTTTTTATTTCCAGTACCAGCTCCCACAACCCGCTTTTGCCCGCCAATTCCTGGGCTGTTATTTCCCGGCCGTCCAAACGATAGGATATTTTAAAACGCCAAGGCAATTCCGTCTTGGCTAATTTACCTTGGTAAAAGAAACGCCCTTTACCGGCGGCGACGCGGATTTGCTTATTTGCATTTTTTATTTCTTCTGTGGTGGTAAGATTACTGACCTCGGTATAATCACCAAAATCAACAATGGTGCCGGGTTTATCGAGACTAAAGCCATTGACCACATAAATTTCTTTCACTGTACCGTCTGCCGCCAAAATGCCGTAAACAGTTTCATCCTTTGGCGTCGGTGACTGATCCTTGGCGGCAAATAAAAGCGTTGAACCCATCAGGATCCCTAAAGCGACAATTAGAGATACTAATTTTTTTATTTTCCGCAAGTTTCTTCACTCCCAGATTTAAATAATTTTATCAAAAGCGTTGTTTTCCCGATTAAACCATCACAAAGCAGCAATAAATTTGGTAAGAATAACAGGACCATAAAAGCTGATAAAAGTGCCCCGCGCCCTAAAACCAGACCTAATTCTTTAACGATGCTATTTGTTGAAATCAGATATAGAATCAACCCGCCCGCAAAAAGAATGCCGGCCGGAGTTAAAATTGATGCCGTTGTTTCCTGTAAAGCTTTTTGGCCAGCTGCTTTTTTAGGCATTACTTTACGGTTATCCAGGTAGTGGTGTGTATAGAGAATACCATAATCTACCGTTGCCCCCAGTTGGACGCTGCTAATGATCAAAAAACCAATGTAGTTTAAAGATGTATTGAGAAAATAAGGTATAGCCAGGTTCATCCAGATGGCACCTTCTATAGTTAAAAGCAGAATAAAAGGTAATGACAATGAACGAAAACCAAGCAATAAAACCAGACCAATGGCCAGGATGGCAATACCGTTAACCACTGTACTGTCAGCCGTGACAGTCTCTTTAATGTCGTAAATATTGACACTGGGACCAAGCAAATGGTAATGGCTTCCGTACTGTGCCGCCGCCAAGTTTCTAACTTGTTCTACCACGGAAAAAGCAGCGGCGCTTTCAGTAACGGTATTGGTGTCAATCATAATCCGACTGTAGTGGGGCGAAATAAATTGCTCTCTTTCCCCCGCCGGCAAAAAGTCAGGCGGTATTTCAGCCCCGATCAGTTCATCATAGGACGTCACGGAAACAACTTGGGGAATTTCTTGTAGTTTTGCCGTAAGCATTTTTTCTTTTCCCCAATTGTCCCGGGGGACCATTAAAACCAGTTGAGTCAATTTGCCGAAATTTTCTTCAATCAATTTTGCGTCTCTGGCGGGTCTGCCACTTTGCCCTAAATCTCCTGCCCCGTAAATAAAGTGGTTTTGCTTTTGTGCCAGAAAACTAGGGATGATGAGAAAACCGATAATGATGAAAAGCGGTACTCCTAAACGCGTCACGAAATTACTGAAAGCGGCAAAAGAAGGCATCAAGGGCCGGTGGCGCGTTTTTTCCAACAGTTTATATGTAGATAAAGTTAAAGCCGGCAAAAACACCAGTACAGACAGCAAACTTAAAACTATACCCTTTGCCATTACGACGCCCATATCGGGTCCCACGGCAAATTGCATAAAAATTAAAGCCAAAAAGCCAAAAACGGTAGTGACGGCGCTGGCCACGATGGTAGGCGCAGCTTTAGACACCGCCTGCTTCATGGCTTCGGGTGGGGCAAGGCCCTCCTGCCGGAATTGTGCAAAACGAGCCAGCAAAAAAATGGCATAATCCATGGAAACCGCCAACTGCAGTACCGGGCTGACGGCTTGGGTGATAAAGGAAATTTCACCAAAAAAAATATTTGTGCCCATATTAATTAAAATGGAAATACCTAAAGTTGCTAAAAATAAAAGCGGTTCTAACCAGGAGCTGGTTGCCAGCAAAAGTATCAAGATAATTAACGGAACGAAAAAGAGCATTACTTGTTTTACTTCTTCCTCGGCAGCAGTTTGTGCTGCCACTAAATCAACTGCCTGACCGGAAACAGCACCCTTTTCACCTACAAGTGCATAAATGTGCTCAAGGGTTTTTTTGATGTTTTCTTCCGTTAACGTTACTGTAAATAAAGCATCGCCGTTTTTATACCAAGCATCCACTGTTTCCGGGTCAGCCATGGCCAGCGGCTCATAAACGTTAATCACGTCATCCAACCATAAAACATGCTCAACGCCCGGTATTTTCGCTAATTCTTGTTTGAAGTGCAACGCCTCCACTAAAGTAATGTCAGGTACAAAGACGCGAGCATTGGGGATTGAGCGGGTAAATTCTTCTTGCATTATCTCCAAAGCCACAGTGGACGGAGCATTGCGAGGCAAATAATCTGCAAGGTTGTAATTGACTTGGACGCCGGCCTGTAAAAAAGCACAAACTAATGCCGCTACGCAAAAGAAAATCAGAATCAGATTTTTGTGGGCAATAATTTTGGCAACTAAATTCATCTTTTTCGCTCCTTTTGTTCGACAGATGTTTACAAATCGTCACGTGTATATTATCCTATAACTAGAACCTTTTAGCAATAATCAATACTTTGCTGCTTGTTGCCTAATCTACAGGCCCCAGAGATTTGTATAATTACTCGGAGAGGATGTGAAAAAATGGCTTCTAAAGAAGACAGGCGTGTGCGCAAAACAAAAGAAGCATTGCGCAATGGCCTGCTGCAGTTAATGAAAGAAAAGTCTATCAATGAAATTACGGTAAAGGAACTGACAGAACTTGTTGATATAAATCGGGCTACTTTTTATAATCACTATCGTGATATTTATGACCTGCTTGACTCCATTGAAAAAGAAATGTATGAAGATGTGCAAAAAACACTGGACCGCTATACATTAAACAAAGAAGTCTATCAAGAAAGAATTCATTTTTCCGCCGATCAATCTCCCCTGCCCTTATTCCTGGAAATTTTTAATTTTTTAGTGGAAAATTTAGAGATGTGCTTATTTTTATTGGGCGACAAAGGTGACAGTGAATTTATTGAAAAAGTTTTAAACTATGGCAAGCATAAATATATTGAGGAATGGCAAAAAATCTATCATGTTGATAATCTTGAACTCCTTGACGCCACTTACGCCTTTATTGCTTCCGGTTTTATGGGATTAATCCGCTATTGGTTGGCAAACGGTATGAAGCAGTCACCACAAGAAATGGCATCCATTGCTGAAAAGGTCATTCTTTTTAGCATGAAAATGTTTGAAAAATAAATTGGCGCAAAGTATTAACTGCAAAAAAAAACGGGCTCCTTTGACGGAACCCGTTTTCCTCTTTTGGCGAAAAAGATTATCCGGCACATTTTTGCTCTTCTTGTAAGCGGGTTCGGATAAATTCGCCGCTGATTCTTTCTTCATGCATGAGTATTTCTGCCAATTCGACAATTAAATTATGTTTCCGGGAAAGATATTCCTCTGCATTTGCCTGTTGACGGGCAATAATTTGTTGGATTTCCCGGTGAAGTAAAGACTTGGGGAGATCCTCCAGGGAGACAGTGCCTAAAGCGGACATCCCGGCAGCAAGCATTTGTTTCGCCACTTTGACGGCTTGCTCAAAATCATTGCAGGCACCTGTAGAGCGGTTACCCAAGATAATTTCTTCGGCTGCGGCACCGGCTACCATGACGAAAATCTGCCCTTCCAAATACTGTTGTGTATAAAGGTAGCTGTCATTTTCCGGGCTTTGCCGCATATAACCCAGCGCTTTCCCCCTGGGAGTTGTGGTAACGTTGGAAACGGACCCGGGGCGGACTCTCTCACTGGCCAGTGCATGGCCGATTTCATGGACGGCCACACGCCATAACTCAGCTTTATCCGGTTTACGTTCCAGTTTCTCCCCCATCATGACTTTCTCAATGGCATCGTGAAAATGTTTTTGTGTAATGCGTTCCTGCCGCTCACGCATGGCTAAAATGGCAGCCTCGTTGGCGACACTTTCCAAATGAGCACCGGAAAAGCCGAAGGTTTCCCGTGCCAGTTGGTCCAAATCCACATTGGCATCAAGGGGTTTATTGGCCACATGTAGTTTTAAGATTTCTTTTCTTGCCACCACATCGGGCAGGTCAACTTGTACAATCCGGTCAAAACGACCTGGACGCACCAAAGCATTGTCCAATAAATCAGCCCGGTTGGTTGCCCCAATAACAAGGGTTCTTACTCCTTTATCCGTGCTCATACCGTCCATTTCCACTAAAAGCTGATTCAGTGTCTGATCATATTCATGATGAGAAAGATGAGTTCCGCGTTTACCACCCAGGATTTCAATTTCATCAATAAAGATAATTGCACTTTTTTTATTTTCTTTACGTGCCAGATTTTTTGCTTGAGCAAAAATTTGCCGGATCCGTTGTGCCCCTACGCCGGCATACATTTCAATAAATTCAGAGCCACTGGCCGCTAAAAAAACAGAATCTGTATAAGTGGCGGCGGCCTTTGCCAAAAGCGTCTTCCCCGTTCCCGGGGGACCAACCAAGAGTATTCCTTTTAAAGGGCGAATTCCCATTTTGGCCACCTTGTGCGGATAGCGGATAAAATCTAAAGCTTCCAGTAGTTCTTTTTTGGCCGTTTCCTGCCCCCCGATTTGTTCAAACTTAACCAAGTTATGTGCTTTGTCATTGTTAACAAGGGAAAAATTTTTGCTGTTGAAACCGCTGCGTGTCTGCAGCAAAAAGTATAAAAGGGCAGACATCCCGGCCAGAAAAAGAAGAGGTGCCACATTAATGCCCTGCCATAAAAAAACTATAAAAAGGGCGGCAACTACACCCAAGGCAATTTCCTTGATCATGCATGTTCACCCTCTTTCTCCTGCCGGCGGGCAATAATTTCGTACAAATAAGCATTTTTATTTTGGATTTGCAAATAAATATTTTCTTCATCAACCAGCAGTATATGTTTTTCCAGGTGATAGGCTTCCAGTACTTGTGCTATTTTTTGGCTGATTTCCCCGTAATTGCCGCGTTGCTGGGCTTCATATAAAAGCAAGTGTACTGCCAGATAAGCTTCTTGCAAATCTCCGTTGCGTTTATCTTTTAGCTCCAGGCGGTATTCGGGGCCTAAAACTGTATTGATTTGTTGCTTTAGCGCCTGATAAGTTTCAGCCAAATTGTCCACGGCTTGTAGAGAAATAATGACCACCTTTTGCTCTGGTTCTAACTTTACTTCTTCCACAAAATCAAGATTTTTTATCTGATTTAAAAGCGGCTCATGATAAAAAGGCTGGCGCCGCACATAAATTACCCCCATGGCTATGCCTAAAGTCAAAACAAACGCCAGCACAGCCGCTTGCCAGTGAAAATTTTTCATTTTATCGCCCTTCCTGACCCAGACACTAGTTTACATAAAACATTATAACATACAGCTTGGGCCATTCCAACTGGAAATACTACGTACTTCCTATAGCCCCAGGCCTTATCATCCTAAAAAACCTCACCGCCATAGCGGTGAGGTTTTTTTTATTAATGCTATTTACTTTTCTGTTTTTACCGGACTGCCAAGCAAATCATACCCCTCAAATCCTTCAATTACCACCGGGAGAAAAGGACCTGTCTTCAGGTTTGTGGTACGTAAGCGAATATAGCCGTCCACTTCCGGTGCCTGCATATAAGAACGTGCTAGTAAAATATTGGGGTCCTGGGCGGAACGGCCGTCAACCAATACTTCTAAACGACGGCCAATAAGTGCCTTTTGTTTTTTCTCCACAATGGCGCTTTGGACGGCAATGGCTTCTTCCAGCCGTTCCCTTTTACATGCCTCAGGGATTTGCTCGGGAAAACTTGCTGCAGGCGTTCCTTCTTCTTGAGAATACGTAAAAAAACCGACTCGATCCAATTGAGCTTCCTGCAAAAAATGCAGTAGTGCTTTAAAATCAGCTTCAGTTTCACCGGGAAAACCGACAATGAAAGAGGAACGCAGAACAATACCGGGCACATGGCGGCGCAGTTTATCCAGTAGTGCCAAGATTTTCTCCACTGTCAGTTTTCGCCCCATGCGGCGCAAAATCTCATTGGAGCCGTGCTGCAGTGGTAGATCCAAGTAGGGGCAAACTTTTTCCAACTCCGCCATGGTTTGAAGCAAAGCGTCATCAATATGGTCCGGATAGGCATAAAGCAGGCGGATCCATTTTATGCCGTCAATCTTTGCCAATCGCCGAAGCAATGCCGGCAAAGTTAGATTTTCTGCTTTATCCCGGCCATACAAAGTAATATCTTGAGCAATAAGGTTAATTTCCTTTACTCCCTGCCCTGCCAGTTTTTCCGCCTCCGCTAAAATCGCTGCGGCTTGACGACTGCGGTACGGTCCGCGGATGGCGGGAATGGCACAATAGGTACAGTGATTATCGCAACCCTCGGCAATTTTTAGATATGCAGTATGACCGGGGGTAGATAAAAGTCGTGGTGCATCTTCAGGAATATCATATTCACCGCACAAGTAAACTGCTTGCTTTCCCGCAAGGGCCTGCTTGATAGTTATTACTGCTGCATTAAGATCATTGATGCCAAAGATACCGTCAAGCTCAGGAATTTCCGCCAAAAGTTCCTCGCCATAGCGCTGTGCCAGGCAGCCTGCCGCAATTAAAGCGCGGCATTTTTTCTTTTTATATTGAGCCATTGCCAGAATTTTTGCGATAGACTCTTCCTTGGCACTATCAATAAAACCACAGGTATTTACAATAATTACCTCGGCCTCTTCCGGGTCGGTGATAAGTTTAAAACCGGATGCGACTAAACTTGCCGAAATAATTTCGCTGTCCACCAGATTTTTCGCACAACCAAGGGCAATTAAGGCTACATTAATTACCGACATTTTTACGCCTCCACAAGCTTAAATTACTAATTTAGTATAAAGGAGGAACTAAGGCTTGTCAAAAAATAAAAAAACAACCCTTTGGGCAAAAGGTTGTTTTTAAGTTGAGAAAAATTATTCTTCACGCATAATCGTTAACGTATAAGGGTGAACAGTTTCGGGCAGCTGTACCGGCTGTTCGTTAATTGTCAATTGTGTCACCGGCGGGTTGCCTAAGCGAATACTTAACTCGTGCTCTGCGGTAACAGTTTTTGTTTGTCCATGCTGCAGTGTTCCTTCAAAGATAGTATCCCCGTCCGCCAGGACACGAATCCAGCAAGCCCCGGTAAAAGCAAGCTCGGCTTCAATGCTGTCGGCATGATAGACAACAAAGCGCACCCCTTCTGCCTCCGGGTCTTGCTCTACCTGTACGGAAGGAATTTCCGGTTGTTCAGGTTCTTCCGGTTCCGCCGGTTCCGGTTCAAAGGGTTCCGGCAACTCATCCGGAAGCTGTTCATTTTGCGGCTGCTCATTTTGCAGCGGAGGTGAAGACTGCCTTCTTTCATATAGCTCCACTAATGTGTGAAAAGCAGTGAGCAGAACCAGCAGGATAAGGAGCATTCCTATTAAGCGTCCCACTTTGAGGCGCTTTCGCTTTACAGGTGTTTTGCTGCTTTTTTGCTGGCGATTACTTTTTTTATATGTAAAAATCTCTTCTTCCTCTTCAGCGGTTTTTGCTTTTGTGCGTTTATAACGATCAAGTAGCTCATCTGCGTTTAAGCCCAATTCAGTGGCATATTTGCGCAGCGCTCCTTTTAAATATACTTCCCCAGGAAAAACATCAAATTTTTCTTCTTCTAGGGCTTTAAGTTGTTTCTTGGGGATCATGGTCCGGTCCATGATCTCGTCAAGAGTCAGGCCAAGATTTTCGCGGGCATTTTTTAGTTCCGAACCAATTTCTGTCATATCTTCACCTCACTTTCTCCTGTCTTACACTGATTCACGTTCAAAGAGCAGCTTTTTGGCTTGCTCAACCGTAATCAAGACTTCCCTCGGCTTACTGCCTTCAAATTTGCCGATAAAACCACGCCTCTCCATATCATCAACCAACCGTGCTGCCCGGGTATAACCAATGCGGAAGCGTCTTTGTAAAAGTGAAATGGAGGCGGTACCGGTTTCGGCAAAGAGCATTACTGCATCAGGAAATAGTTCGTCTTCTTCGTAAAAATCTTCCACTTCATTTTCTTCCGGCAAAAGTTGCTCAGAATATTCGGGTTCACCCTGTTTTTTGATAAATTCCAACAGGTGATTTAGTTCACGTTCGTGTATAAAAGCTCCTTGGATACGGAAAGGTTTGGGTTGTCCAATGGGGTGAAAAAGGGCATCGCCGCGGCCAAGCAATTTTTCCGCCCCTCCCATATCCAAAATGGTACGGGAGTCGGCTTGGCTGGAAACGGCAAAGGCAATACGGGAGGTTATATTGGCTTTAATGACTCCGGTAATAACGTCCACAGACGGCCGCTGTGTAGCAATAACTAAATGGATACCAGCCGCCCGCGACATTTGTGCCAAGCGGGCAATGGAATCTTCCACATCTGCCGCCGCCACCATCATTAAATCAGCCAACTCATCAATAATCACCACAATAAAGGGCAACTGTTCCATTTCCTTGTTTTCCTGCCGCTTGCGTTCATTGTAACCATGAATGTCGCGGACACTTTCCGCGGCAAATAATTCGTAACGGCGTGTCATTTCTTTAACCATATTTTTTAACGCCAGTGAAGCTCTTTTGGGATCAGAAACTACAGGCATCAATAAATGGGGAATGCCGTTATAGACACTAAGCTCTACCACTTTGGGATCGATCATGACAAATTTAACTTCTTGGGGATGTGCTTTAAAAAGAATACTGGCAATGAGGGCGTTGAGACAAACACTTTTTCCCGAACCGGTAGAGCCGGCGATTAAAAGGTGCGGCATCTTCATCAAATCAGCAACGACAGGGGCACCGGTAATATCTTTGCCCAGGGCTACTGTAAGTACAGAAGGTGATTTTTGGAATTGCTCATTTTCCAAGACTTCACGTAAATAAACCGGAGCAATGACTTTATTGGGTACTTCTATGCCCACGGCAGCTTTACCCGGTATTGGCGCCTCTATCCTCACATCAGAGGCAGCCAGATTAAGCGCCAAGTCATCTGCCAAAGAAACAATTTTACTTACTTTCACACCGATTTCCGGTTGCAGTTCAAAGCGCGTTACGGTAGGACCGGCTTGTACATCGGTAATATGTGCTTTGACGCCAAAGCTGTCTAAGGTACGTTCCAAAATTTTCGCTTGTTCTGCCAAAGATTTTTGTGTCTGCGCGCTGCGGCGTTGTTTAACTTTAGGTAAAATGTCAAGGGGGGGAAGTTGATAATTGTCATCCTTACTGTTTTCAGCCGGGGAAAAATTTTTTGGCGCTTGGGGCTCAGTAAAAACTAATTTTTCCTGAAGCGGTTGTTTAAATTCTTCTTTAGCAGGAAAAGCAACAATATTTGCTCCGACAGCAGCAGGCTTGTCCTCAACGGAAAAAAGAGTTGCAGGCAAGGAATTATCTTCTTTTGGTAAAAATTTTTCTTCTTCTTGGCTTAAACTATGCTCCAAAGCAGTATTTTCTTCCTCTGCTTCGCCGGCATCACCATCGGAGCCGGCGGCAAAAAATGACGTTATGAAATTGCCGCTTTTTTTCAGGCCAAGCCATAAAGCCCGGAAGGATAAAGAGATAAGGCGCCAAGCGGTTGAAAATAACCGGCTGAGAGAAATATTGGTAATAAAGATGAAAGAAATTAAAGTGAGAGCCAAAAGCACAATATAACTGCCTACATCGCGAAACAAAAAATAAAGGATCAGGGCAAAAACGGCACCAAAAAGACCGCCTCCCTGTTGCTGCAGACCTAGACGCAAGCTGGCTTTATAAACCCCCAAGTCACTGACTAAATTCATCTGCCTTTCCATTGCTTGAAGATGGGCAAAAACAAGCAGAATTACCAGCAGTAACAGGACACCTAACTTGCGCAGTTCTAAATTGGGAATTTTCCAGGGCAGGATGGTTAAAAGTCCGTTTATAATCAGTAAAGCCGGTACAAAGACTGAAATATCACCAAGTAAGGTGCGGAGTACATTATGGATAAATTCGCCCACTTCTCCGGTTTGCCGGGGAAAAAGTAAAGCAGCAAAGGCCAGCGCTGAAAGAGCCATAATTATGATTGCTTTAACTTGCTGTTTAATTTCCTCTTTGACAGTCATCAGCTACACCTGCTTTACCTTAAAACAAATAATGTGAACAAACCACTAAAAGACCGACAAACCAACAATAATAAGCAAAATAGTGGAAGCGGCCGGCAGCCAGTAGTTTAATAAAAAAACGGATGGCAACAATTCCTGAAATAAAGGCTGCAACCATACCCGCCAGCATACCGCCGGAAAACATAGTAAAACCTACTGCTGGCAGCTCCTTTAATTCCAAGACGGTTGCTCCCAAAATTACCGGAATGGAAACAAGAAAAGAAAAGCGTACGGCCGTTTCCCGGTTAAGTCCACGCCAGATGGCAGCGGTAATGGTGGAGCCGCTGCGTGAAATGCCGGGGATAATGGCAATTCCTTGAGCAACACTAATCAGCAGCGCATCAAGAGCTGTCATAGTTTCTTCATTTTTCTGACCCGGTTTAATCCGGTAAAGAGTAAAGAGAATACAGCCTGTAACCAAAAGCATAAAACCTGTGATGAGGGGAGAATCGTAAAGTTTGCTGAAAAAATCACCAAGCAAAACACCCATGAGGCCTGTGGGAATAATGCCTAAAAGCAGCATGAGGAGAAAATGTCTTTCCTGGTTCCGGTGCAGAGCATTTTTTGCCAAACGGATAATATCATGACCGAAGACAAAAAGCACCGATAAAAGTGTGGCAAAATGAACCATGACTTCAAATGTAACCCCTGTAGCGCTGATACCTAGTAGTTCTTGAAAGATTACTAAATGTCCCGAACTGGAAACAGGTAAAAACTCCGTCAAGCCTTGGATAATACCTAGGATAATTCCTTCAAATGTTCCCATAAAGGCCTCCTCTTTGAATTTTAAAACCATTTGCGTATGACTTCGCTAAAAAGGAAGAAAATCCTCCTTTTCTGTGAATAATCTGCTTTTAGCAGCGTTTCCGTCAATCTTTGAAAAGGTGTTAACCAAAGTAAGATGACTACTGCTCCGGTGAGATTATAAAAAGTATGTGCATTAGCCAGTTGTCGTGGTACCGAAGCAGCGGAAGCGGCGGCAAGACTAGCAAAAAAAGGAAATATAGGCAGTACAAAACATAAACTAAACAAATTAAATAGCAGATGCGCCACTGCCGCTTGCCGGGCCGAAAGCTTGCTGCCCAAACTTGCCACCAGTGCCGTGACGCAGGTACCCACATCGGCCCCCAACATGATGGCAATACCGCCGGATAAATCCACCATTCCTTTTTGTGCCATGGTAATCGTAACACCAATGACAGCACTTGAACTTTGTATGACGGCTGTGGTCAGAGCACCGGCTACAATTCCCCAAAAGGGGTGAATGCCGGCAATTTGTAGTACTTTACTAAACCAAGCTTTAGTACTTAGGGGAATGAGAGCTTCTCCCATGATTCTGAGTCCAAATAAAAGTATGCCTAAACCCATTAAAGCTTTTCCGGCCTGCCGGTATTTTCCCTTACCTATCGCAAACAGCAAAAAACCTAGCGCCGCCAGGGGGAGTGCATATTGAATCAGCTGGAAAGAAATAAGCTGTCCGGTAAGGGTGGTACCCACATTAGCGCCAATAATTACACTGATGGCGGCCGGCAAAGACATGAGACCGGCATCAACAATCCCCACCACAAGAACGGTAGCCAGGGAACTGCTTTGGGTTAAGGCGGTAAAAAGCAAACCACAAAGAAAAGCCGAAAATCTATTTTGTGTATAACGGTGTAAGGCAGCAGCAAAAGCAGTACTCCAGAGTGCTTCCAAACCCAGTGACATCAGCTTTAACCCCAGTAAAAAAAGGCCTAACCCGCAAAGAACAGCCAGCAGCATTTGCACAAAGATCACCTTATTATATGTATGTTTAACCTTTGCGCAATATTTGCCAATTTTGCGTTTATAAAAATAAACAGCCTGCCAAGCAGACTGTTTATTGGTAGTCAATGGCTTCAAGCTTAATTATATTTCCCGGTTGTAAGGCCGGATTTAAATAATCACTGGGATTGGTAGAAATGACTCTCACAATTTTAGCAGTTACAGGGTCCGACTCTTCCACAATGATGATGGCATTATTGCGCCTAATTTCCCTATATTGAGGCTTAAAAGTTTCGCTTCCCTCCATAACCAGCGCAAGAGGCATAATTGTCCACAGCATTAGTGAAGCACCTCTTTTTCTTTGCGCTCATTTATCATTTCCTGCAGCTTTTTTACTGCCTGACTTAGCCCGCCCACCTCGTCAATGAGGCCTACACTAACCGCATCCTTGCCAACCATCACCGTACCAATATCACGGGCCAATTGATTTGTACAAAACATTAACTGGCGAAATTTTTCTTCTGTAATGCGTGAGTGTTTCGTGACAAATTTGATCACCCGATCCTGCATTTTATCCAAATATTCGTAAGTTTGCGGAACGCCGATGACTAAACCGCTTAAACGGATAGGGTGGATAGTCATGGTGGCAGTTTCGGTAATAAAAGAATAGTCGGCACTAACGGCAATGGGTACACCAATGCTGTGGCCTCCACCAAGAACCAAAGAGACAGTGGGTTTAGACAAAGTGTCAATCATTTCAGCAATGGCCAAGCCCGCCTCCACATCTCCCCCCACTGTATTGAGGATAACGAGCAAGCCGCGAATATTGGGATTTTGTTCAATGGCCACCAGCTGCGGAATGACATGTTCATATTTGGTCGTCTTGTTTTGCGGGGGGAGAGTCAAGTGGCCTTCAATCTGCCCAATGATGGATATGGTATGGATACCACTATCCGGTTGCACGGTGGCAACATTTGTTTGTCCTAGCTGCTGAATAGTTTGGGTGGCATTTACCTCTTTTTGTGTATTTTCCTTTGTTGGCGGACTAGGCATTTGGCGCCGTCTGATGATTTGTGGTTTTTTTTGTTTTGGGGATGGTTTCATGACGGCATCACTTCCTCTTGGGAGTCTCTGTACTAGTATTTCGCCTCAACGCGTACTTATACTTATTTGCTGCCTATCCGCAGACAAAGAACTAAATTTCCATGATAATCGGTAAAATCATGGGCCTGCGATGCATTTTTTCCCAAATATAGCGGGTAAGGGAATCACGAATTTGGTTTTTCACCCCAGACCAGTCAGTTTTGGCACCGTTCACCACTTTGGCCAATGTTTTGCAAACATGATCACGCGTTTCGTCCATTAAGCTCTCTGATTCACGCACATAAACAAAACCCCGGGAATAAATTTCCGGGCCGCTCACGATTTGTCCCGTTTCTTTTTCAATGGTCATGGCCACAATAAAAATCCCGTCTTCTGACAACAATTTACGGTCCCGTAAGACAATATTGCCCACATCACCAACGCCCAAACCGTCAACTAAAATCTGACCGGAGGTAACCGTCCCGCTAACGTGGCCGGAGCGAGAAGTAAATTCCAGGATCTGACCGTTCTCAATGACAAAGATATTATCCTCGGGGATACCTACTTTAGTAGCCAATTGGGCATGGTGGATGAGATGTCGCGGTTCGCCATGCACAGGAATAAAATATTTTGGTTTTAATAAATTAAGCATTAATTTTAATTCTTCCTGTGAGCCGTGTCCGGAAACATGAACACCCGAAATACTTTCATAAATTACATTGGCACCCCGCGCAAACAAGTTGTCAATGGTGCGTGAAACAAGCTTTTCATTACCGGGAACCGGAGTGGCGGAAATAATCACCGTATCACCCGGCATGATTTCCACTTTACGGTGTTCATTGCGGGAAATCCGTGTCAGGGCAGACATAGGTTCTCCCTGGCTGCCTGTGGTGAGAATAACCGTCTTGTGAGGCGGCATTGTGTTCATATCATCAATATCTAAAATGGTACCTTCAGGGGCATGCAGGTAGCCCAGCTCCTGGGCGATGGAAACCACGTTCAACATACTGCGCCCTACCACAGCAACTTTTCTTTTATAGTAAACAGCCGCATCGATTACCTGTTGGATCCGATGTATATTAGAGGCAAAGGTGGCTAGGATGATGCGCTGTTTGGCTGTTCTAAAAATTTCCATAATGGAGTTGCCTACTTCCCGCTCAGACAAAGTATAGCCGGGACGTTCTGCATTTGTGCTGTCAGAGAGGGCTACAAGTACACCTCTTTCCCCTAAACGTGCCAAACGATAGTAATCAGTAGGCTTGCCATTGACCGGAGTCTGGTCAAATTTAAAATCTCCTGTATAGACTACCGTACCGACAGGGGTTTTGATGGCAATCCCCACTGAATCGGGAATACTGTGATTTACGCGGAAGAATTCAATCTTAAAAGTACCTATATCAAGCCTGTCCTCTGCACTGATGACATTTAAGGAACAATTATGCAACATATTATGCTCCCGCAGTTTAACTTCCACCAAACCTAGCGTCAATTTGGTTCCGTAGATAGGCACATTTATCTGCTTGAGCACATAGGGAAGTCCCCCGATATGATCTTCATGCCCGTGTGTTAATAAGATGGCTTTAATTTTATCCTTGTTTTCCATCAAGTAGGTGATGTCCGGTATAACCACATCAATGCCAAGCATTTCGTCCGTAGGAAAAGCCAGACCGCAATCAATGACGATAATGTCCTCCTCATAGCGGAGAACATACATATTTTTACCGATCTCCCCAATTCCGCCCAAAGGGATGATCTGTATTTTCTTTGTTTTTCTGGTTTTATTTTTTGCTTTCTTTTTTCCTGAGCCATTTGCCAATAAAGCTCACCTCCTTGGTTTTGTTTGCGACCAAATATTCACTAGCTTCCATTATAACTGATAGCAAGTTCTAGATGCAAGTTAACGAACAGTAACGATAGTGTCAAGACACTTTAGGTTTTATTGAACCCCACATCATTTACACGAAA
>ERZ773359.2799-NODE-2799-length-21284-cov-4.704696_pt1 | contig 21284 bp, 18 predicted proteins | sample MGYA00374955_ERZ773359 | MGnify/ENA primary metagenome ERZ773359 (study PRJEB29098, sample SAMN04486028) | biogas fermenter metagenome | study: EMG produced TPA metagenomics assembly of the Biogas fermentation microbial communities from Germany - Plant 4 DNA1...
CAAAAGGGAAACCAAAAAAACTTTCCAGCCGACACCGTTATATATGCCGTAGGCTTAAAGCCCCAGTGGGAGAGAGCTGACGAGTTGCGTCAGGTAGCCAAAGAATTCTGGCAGATAGGGGACTGTTTGAAACCGCGCAATATTCTTATGGCTAATCAGGAAGGATATTACGCAGCTAAGGATATAGGACGTTTCTAAGGGTCTTTTTATGCTTACTTTAAGCCTAATTCCTGCTTTCCTCCTTATAGGGAAGGCAAGTTCAAGATCAAAAGGAGATGTCTACAAAAATAAGACATCTCCTTAATAATTAGTTTATTTACTCTCTGTTTTCGGACTTAACCTGGACATTTGACAGAGAGCCTGTTTTATGCTAATTGTTTTCGGAGTTTTTCTGGGAGGTAAGATATCCATAAATCCCAATAGCAGCGCTAACTATCATGATAGCTGCTACAATACCCTGCCATAGCATTAAGCCGTCCATATTATTTCCCCCTTAATCATCATGCTTAATCATCATAGTCGATAACGAAGCGGTTGGTATCGCTCCAAGACTCTTTGTCCTCAGGTAGATGGGTCATCCATTTAACCCAAGCGACTTCAGATATGATCATTTGGATAATAACACAGATGATAGTAAATATGGCAAAACCAACAGGTAATGATAGCGTAGGTCCCATTTTCAATCCTCCTTTTAAATTAAAAGCTGTAATACTGGGAGCTATATCTATTACTTCGCGGCATTCCGAGCTGCATCATAAGCTGCCCGCTGCTTGTAGTAAACTTTCGTGAAGCTGTCCTTCCTGTTTTTATCCAGCGCGGTAAAGATAAAGCAGAGGACAGTGGAAAGAATAATCATGAAGATTGAATAGTTGTTACCTTCCAGATGGAAGACAGAGGCAAGGTTGGTAAAAGTAAGTACCAGGTTCAAAAACCAACTGATACCCAGCGTAAGAAGCGCGGCCTTGCCGGAGCGTTTCCAAAGCATCCCGATAAGAAAGATGAAAAAGAGAGGAACAAGAAAGGCGAATAACCAGGTTATGCCCAGATTAACGGCAGCTTGGATTTTAACTGCACCCAGCATAGCAGAAGTGCAGCCGACAACGATCCAAACCCGAGACCAAGTCTTTTCCTTTTGGGGAGACATATTCTTAAAGTATGGGAAATAAGAGAGAATGTCACGGTTGAACATGGTTGCCAAGGACAGAGCCACCATGGCAACAGTTGAGAGCATGGCAGCCAGGAAGACACCGATTACGCAGATCTGTAGCCAGCCCGGCATGTAGGTCAAGGTTAAAACAACAACGCCGGCAGCTCCGTTACCGGTAGCAGCGGGTTCAGGCAGAGCCATGGCAGCTAAACCTAAACCGAGGATAATTACGCCGAACAGCACGTTCATGGGGATAGCTGCGGTACAGGCTCTTCTCAGAACTTGGACGTTTTCCACAGCAGCTGCGGATTGGATGTTGGCTTGAGCCATATTAAGGCCAAGGGCGCAGGCTAGGAAGGTGCCAATTACATAAGTGCGGAGGATTTCCGGGTTACCTAAGACGGTGAGTAAATCCGGATTATTAGCCAGGATGTTGTTATTAATGCCGGCCCATCCTTCTGGGGTTGCAAAATTGAGATACACAAGCATAATAATACCAAATAAGTACATCAGACTAGCGTTAACTATGTTGACGTAGCCGATTTCTTTCATACCGGCCAGGTATACGTACAAAATTCCTGTAAGGGCGCCAATAATGGCTCCTGTTAGGTTGGATAGCCCGGTCAGGGAGGAGATTACAGTGGCTAACCCCTGGGTCTCAACGCAGAGGATACCCCAACAGTAACCAATCCCGACTCCACCGAGAATCGGCATGAGAATAGGATGGAACATTTTACCGAACATATCGTTTAAGGTCACACAACCAAAACGGCGATACCAAATACCGTTAAAGCGAAGAATGATGATAAACATAAAACCGGTACCTATACAATACCAAATAGTTGCTATACCTGTATTCCAGGACTGAAAGGCGAGACCGTTAATATGGCCGCCTCCCAGAGCGGTTAGGGCCTGAGTAGCTGCAACCGCAAGCCAGGGCAATTTTCTGCTGGAAAGGACGAAATCATCCTCCACGCCGGTCTTACTCTGCTTCCAACGAATAAAGGCATACACTACAAAAATGATAATGAGATTGTAAGCAATCCCGCCGATGGTGACAAACCAGTTCATAAAATAGCTCTCCTCCATTCAATGTAAATTATGCTTTGCTCTGTTTAGATTCCGGTAACCTGTTGAGTGCAATGAATACTGCTGCTTTTTCACCCCCTGGCGCTGTAAATCTTTGACATTTATACCTGGGCCCAGCATAAATGTTTTTAATAAATAAGGTGTCTGCTTGAACTAGAAAGTTTTCACAAACACAATATTTATTTCGCATGGAATTTCCCAAAAGCCAAACATTGGAGGAATATATATATATTTGAAATTTTCAAAAAATAGAAAAAATATGCAATAAATCTTAAATATTTCGTCACATTAAGATTTTGCATTCATAGTTCTTAAATTTTTATTGTACATAAGGCATAAAAAGGAATAAAGCAACAATTTGTGTATAGGCAACAAATTTTTGTGAAGGCTAATTCAAGAGCCAAGGCGGGACTTGTTTTTATGAAGGTAACGTTTATTCCTAGAGTGTTGCATAAAATATTGGAATTTAATATACTTCATTATTGTAATCTCTAATTTTTACTAATTCATCTATTAAATTCTATTTTTAATGAAGACTATTTTATAAAGACCAGCGATTATAAACGATATATTAGGAGAAAAAGATGTCTTTTAGTACTGCAGGTTTTATTTTTGCTTTTTTACCAGCCGTTTTAATTGTGTATTCTATTACGCCAGGAAGAATGAAGAATTTCATCCTGCTTATATTCAGTTTGGTTTTTTACGCTACTTTTATTGTTTATGGAGGAACCCGGTCTATCGCTGTATTGGGTTTTTCTATAGTTTTTAACTTTCTTTTGGGACTATGGCTGGATGCTAATAAAAGTCAGCTTTGGCGCAAAACTATATTGGTGTTAGGTCTTGGGGGAAACCTGCTGCCTTTAGCTTATTATAAGTATTTTAATTTTGTTGCGGCTAATATTAATTACTATTTAAACCTTAATGTTTCGATAAGGAACCTTTTACTACCGCTCGGGATTTCCTTTTTCACCTTTAAAGCCTTGTCTTATCTGATTGATATTTACCGAGAAAAGGTTAAAGCAGAACGCAATATAATTGATTTTGCTCTTTACTTGTCAATATTTACCCAAATTATTTCCGGGCCAATAATGCCTTATAGCGAAATGAGAGATGAGCTTAAACACCGCGTTCCTAGTTTGGATTCATTTACCTATGGAATTAGACGTTTTTGTTATGGTTTAGCTAAGAAAGTATTAATTGCCGATGTATTAGGGCAAACAGTAGATATGATTTTTGCCGCGGCTTCTAGCCAGCAAATTGATATGCCGACCGCCTGGTTGGGAATGATTTGTTATACCTTGCAGATTTATTTTGACTTTTCCGGCTATACGGATATGGCCATCGGGCTTGGCAAAATGTTGGGTTTAAGTACCATGGAGAATTTCAATTATCCTTATATATCGCGTTCTGTAACGGAATTCTGGAGAAGATGGCATATTTCTCTTTCTTCATGGTTCCGCAATTATTTATATATACCCATGGGTGGAAATCGTTATGGCAATGTTTATCTTCATTTATTTGTAGTTTTTCTGGTCACAGGGATATGGCATGGTGCAAACTGGACTTTCATTGTCTGGGGATTATGGCACGGCTTCTTCGTGATTACGGAAAGGATGATAAGCCATCGATCATGGTATAAGCAAATTCCTGCTATAGTTAAGACTACTGTTACCTTATTGGCTGTCGCCCTAGGCTGGGTTCTCTTTCGGGCGACCAGCCTTACTGACGCCATCACTTATTTCCAATTACTCTTCGGTTTAGCGGGCGATCCCTTACCGGAATTTACTATCTCATATTATTTAAATCCTCAGATTATCTTTACGCTGCTTATTGCTTGTTTCTTAAGTGTTCCCTTGATTCCTAAGTTAACGGCTTTATGGCCGAAAGAATTTTATTTAAAGATTAGCAGAACTGTTTTGATGAGCATTTTATTATTTGTAAGCTTGATGTTTGTAATGGCCAGTACATATAATCCTTTTATTTATTTTCAGTTTTAATGTTGCATCATAAAGGGTGAAAGCATGAAAAGAATAAATCTCATTACTGTTATAATATTTGCTGTCATTTTATTACTTCCCCTTATAACTTTTAATTTTAAACCTAACCAAATTTCAACTATCGATAATCGTAAGCTGACGGAGTTTCCTGTTTTTAATTCCAATAGCTCGATAACTGAATTTGTCAAAGACCTGGATTCTTATTTTAACGATCGTCTTGGTTTCCGGACCTCATTTATTACCTCTTCCGTGCTTATACAAGATAAATTATTTGGCGTGCTGGTTCATCCTCTTTATACCAACGGTGAAGAAGGCTATGTTTTTCTTAACCTAAGGCCTCAGTTAACCGATTTTGACTATGTAAATGAGTTTGTTGACTTTGTGGCTAAGCTTCAGACTTACTGCCAGGAAAGGGAGGCGAATTTTCTTTTTAGCTTGGAACCTGCTAAACAAACTGTTTATGAGCAATATTTGCCCAAAGGGGTTAATTATAAAAATGACCGGGTAAAGCTAATGTTACGCGGTCTTGCGGAGAAAAATGTTAATCATGTTTATACTGCGCCTGCTTTGATCGAGGCCAGCAAACAGACGCAAGTTTATAACATTAAGTATGATGCCGGGCATTGGAATGATCATGGGGCCTTTGTTGGGATTTCCCTCATGCTTGAGGCTTTGCAGAAAGATTATCCTTCTTTAAACCTGCCTAAAAAGGATGACTATGATATTTTCTATGAGTTACGTACTTCTTTGCCGGTTTCTTATTATCCGATTAACGAGAAGGTCCCGGTTTATACTTTGAAGAACCCTCAAGCGGTTAGGGTAGACGTTTACAAAGATGAAATTAAGACTAACGAAACCGGTTGGTACTATTCTCACTATAAAAATCCCCATAAACCTTCAGCGCCTAAAATCCTTGTTTTTATGGGCAGTTATTTTTTAGATAAAGAAAAATTTATAGCCGATAGCTTTTCAGAAACTATTTTTGTGCATAGTTATAAAAATATCCAGGATCTTGATTATTACTTCAATATATTTCAGCCTGATATTGTGCTCTTTCAGACAGCGGATTATGCAACGAAAAATACATACTATCCCTTAGACCTGATCCAAAATGTTTATTACAATCCTGCTTATAGTACTAAGCAAAACTTACCGACTGCTGATTTTATCGGTATTGCGGCTACTGCAGGACAGGAATGGAAAAAAGCTGCTTTAAACAGTGATAAGCAGCTTATCGACTTTACCCTTCCATTATCCGGGGGTCGGATATCATATGCTTACGCCCGGATTGACGGGAAGTTTTACGATTTTAGAGTGCTTTCTGAGAACAGCAGGCAGATAATCAGCATAGTTTTGGACAAAGATATTATCTTGTCAGCCCGGAATATCCAGGTAATACTTATTTCTGCAGATGAGACTCAACAACAGGTAATTTCTCTAAAACAATTATTTTAGGTCATATTAACCCGTCAGCTTATTCGGTTAATATCTTTGATTCTTTTATAGAGTGTATTACGGCTAATTCCAAGCTCTCTGGCTGATTTACTTATATTCCAGTCGTTTTTTTCTAAAGTATTAAGTATTATGGCTTGCTCTTGTTGTTTTAAATTCCCATGATAGCTAGTTGTAGAATTTATATTCTCACCTAAATAAGAGGGTAGGACATCTACTGTGATTTCGTTGTCTTCTGTAAAGACTACGGCATTTTCAATAACATTGATTAATTCTCTAACATTTCCCGGCCAGTCATATTTAGTGAGAATTTTCATTACTGCCTTGCTGATTTTAAGAGAAGGCTTGTTCATTTGCTGACAAATTTTTTGAACATAATAGTGAGTAAGTAAAGGAATATCCTCTTTTCTTTCCCGGAGAGGAGGGAGTTTAATGTTAATGACATTAAGGCGATAAAATAGGTCTTCACGAAATCGTCCTTTTTTGACTTCTTGTCTTAAATTTCTGTTGGTGGCTGCGATTATGCGGACGTTTACGGTCCTTGGTTTGTTGCTTCCGATGCGTATTATGGTTTTATCCTGGAGAAATCTAAGTAAATTTACTTGCATTTCCAAGGGCATTTCGCCAATTTCGTCTAGGAACAAAGTTCCTTTGTCAGCCATTTGTAGCTTGCCTATCATTCCGCCTCTCTTGGCTCCGGTAAAAGCTCCTTCTTCATACCCGAACAGCTCACTCTCGACTAAACCTTCCGGGATAGATCCGCAATTGATAGGCACAAAGGGGCCTTTTCTTTTACTTGCCGAGTGAATGACTTGGCTAATTAGTTCCTTACCGGTGCCGCTTTCACCCTCTATTAATATGCTGGAATTTACTTGAGCGGCCTTTAGAGAACGTTCAATTACATTAAGCCACTTTTTTGATTCACCAATTATCTGATTGGATATAAAATTGGCAGTATTATTGGATTCTGAATTGGCATTGTCATTGGATTTTAAATTGGTGTTGGAAATAGAGACTATTTTATTGGTTCGTATGGGTTCCAAGAACAGAATAGTGTTGGAGTTATTTTTAGTACTGTGTTTTTTTACCTGGCATTTGATTTTTTGGTTCTTTGTTATTAGCTCAAGTTCCATATTCGAATTTTTTAATCCAGTTAGACATCTGTTTTTATCTTCAATAATTTTATGATAGGGGAGACCGGTTATATCTTCTTTGAAATCAGCTTTCATTAGATTTAAAAATTTTTCATTGGCGTTGACAATAATACCGTTATTATCAAGCACCAGAGCATATTGTTCAACAGAATCCATAAATAAGTTTAATATACTATCTATGTAAGTCCGATTATTTTTTTCTCTGAATAAATTATATTTGTTTTCTATAATCTGAGCACCTAATTTCATAAGATTCTTATCGCAAGGGGTAAGTTGGCCAAAAGGATTGGAAATACATACTACGCCAACAATTTTGTTATCTAAATCGCGAATAGGAATAGCAAAGCAGCTGCTGGTATGAAGGTGGGAGGAGTAGTGTTCATATCCGTTAACTTCAATATGGTCGTTTTCAACTAATGCAATGCCAATGGCATTGGTTCCAATATGTTCTTCGCTGCATTTAGCCCCTAGCGGTAAAAAAGGATAATCTACATTGCTTTTGACATAAAGAGTGTAACCATCGGGAGCACTTAACAGCACGAAAAATTGTCCTCCCAAATTACATAGTTCATCGAGAATCGGCTCGGAAACTGATACTAGATCCCGGTAGCTTTGGCGCTTTTCTTCTAATAGAAAACTGTTCAACACTTGATCGGTTTTTATGGGATTAATATCCGGATCAATACCTTTACACCGTTCCCAGGACCTTAAAATATGAGGGCGGATATTGGGATCTAAAATAATTCCTTTTTTAATATAATTGTCCCAAGTTTCCTTTTGTAAATAGTTTTTATCTTTAACGGGAATAGCAGTTTTCACCAAAATCACCTCGGTTTGTAATAAGCCGATGAGAATTGCGAAGGGCATTTTAGTCGAGCATAAATATTTCCAGGCTACCATTTACTAGTATAATACTAATATGGAATTATTTACAATATGCCATTTCAATAATATGGATTTTTTAGAAAAAAATATTCTTAAAAAATGTTAACAATCTGAACACTGCTTAAAAATGTGACAAATTATTCTGACAGGTATGCTAATTATAGCCAGGAATTAACGGAACCATCAGCATTTCTGACCTGGCACTGTTCTTGCAATATTCTAAATATTAGGAAGTTTCAGACAAATAGCAATTAAAAGATGGGCGTATCAGTAATTAAAACTGGAAAGGGGGGAAACCGGTTTCATTTGGAACAACAAGGCAGAAACTTCCGCAAATATTAGGAAAAGATGGTGATTAAATGAATGATTTAATGGCCCAAAAAAGTGGCCGGTATGAATTTACTGTTGTTTTACTCTGCTTTTTAGGCTGGGGCATTGTATTTATGGATAGATTGGTCCTCTCCTGGCAGAGTCCGGTTATTATGGAATCATTACAAATATCTAATACCCAGTATGGAATGTTAGGTTTCGCCACCAATATTTGCTATGTTATTTCTGCCATATTCTTTGCAATGTTATCCGACAGGTTGGGTTATCGTAAAAAGATTATTGTTCCCTTGCTGTTCTTTACAGGTATTGCCTCTGCAGCAGGAGTGTTTGCCCAAGGCTTCTGGTCATTATTTGTTATCCGCTGTTTCGTTGGTATTGCGGAAGGGCCTATGCTGCCATTAATGGCTTCCCTGGTTAAAGATGCTTCCGCCGAGAAACGTTTTGGCATGAATATGGGAATTGTAAACTGCGGCGTCGGCGCCATCGGTACCACTGCAGGAGCTATACTGGTTACTCAGCTGGCCTCGCGTTTTGACTGGCAGATGACATTCCTTCTTTCTTCGATTCCCACTTTTATCATCGCCATTCTTTTCATTGTTCTTATTAAAGAGATCTATGTTCCGGCTGAGCAAAAGAAAGAGAAAGTCAATACCTTTTCTGTGCTTAAATACAGAAACGTTCTCCTTTGCTCCCTTATTGCTATCTTAGGTATGGCTGGCTACTGGACCGGTATGTTATTTGCACCTGTCTATTTAACAAATGTTGTTAAGCTTGACGTTACAACCATGGGTTGGATGGGCTCCCTCATGGGCGTTTTGTATGTGGTTTATTGCTTTATCGTACCTACTGTTTCTGACAGGTTGGGACGTAAACCCGTTTTGGCCGCTGCCTTTGTACTTGCGGCTATGTCGCCTCTCTGTATGTTCCTCTTCTCCGGCAGTATGTTCTCAGTGGCTACGTATGTAATCTTCGGCGGTTTTGCCGCTTCTATGACTCCAATTTATCATTCCTTGGTTCCTATGGAGAGTGTGGATGTTAAGATGATTGCTTCTGCCAACGCGGTAGTTATGGGTATCGGCGATTTGATCGGCACAGCGATTTATCCGGTAATAGCCGGTGGTATTGCCGATAAATGGGGTCTGTCCTTCATGATGCTGTTTGCCGCCATCTTGTTGTTAATTAACGTTGTATTAGCTATCTTCCTCATTGAAACCCGTCCGCGCAAAAAGAAAATGGCCGAGTCAACCAGCACAGCTGCTTAAAATTGCTTTCTATTTACACTTACCCTGAGTAAAAACGGTTATTAAATAAAAAATTCCATATAGTAGAAATGTTTAAGAGGAGGTTTTAGCATGGAATTCTTTTTTACCGTACCACCTGCAATCACGTTTGGACCGGGGTGTTCCAAAAAAGTAGGAGAAGTCGTTAACCAGCTTGGCTACAAAAATGTGTTTGTTGTTTACGATGCTGGGGTTAAAGCGGCCGGAATCGTGGACCCAATTGTTGAGGCCTTAAAAGCAGCAAATTTAAATGTTGTGGAATATGATAAAGTTTTAGCCAACCCGCCGATAGAATGTGTCGAAGAAGGAGCCACTTTAGCTAGAAATGCCGGGTCTGAGATAGTAGTCGCTATTGGTGGCGGAAGTGCCATGGATACGGCTAAATGTGTTAATGTGCTGTTGAGTAATCCCTCACCTCTTACTCTTTATGAGGGCGTCAATAATGTTAAAAACCGGACCAATCCATTGATCGCCATTCCTACCACAGCAGGGACCGGAAGCGAAGTTACCACTATGGCTATTATTACTGACGAAGCTAACAAAAGAAAGTTTGCCGTTCACGGCCAATACGTAGGAGCTGCCATTGCCTTAGTAGATCCGGAACTAACGTTGGGACTTCCTCCTTTTATTACTGCTACTACCGGAGTGGATGCCTTGACCCATGCTATTGAAGCTTATATATCCAAGATGAACATGATTCCTGCCGATGTAATGGCCTTAAAAGCTATTGAATTAATTATTAAGAATCTTCCGGAAGCAACGAAAAACGGGAAAAATTTGGAAGCCAGAAGCAACATGATGCTCGGAAGCCTGATGGCCGGAATTGCCTTTACCAATGCCATGGTAACCCTGGCCCACAGTATTGCCCATCCCCTTGGGGCTCGTTGTAATACGGCCCATGGTCTGGCCAATGCTTGTGTCCTGCCTTATGTTGTTGAATTTAATGTTCCCGCAGTCCCGCAGCGTATTAAAGATATCGGGGTAGCAATGGGTCTGCCGGTGCAAAACCTGTCTGACGGTGATGCGGCCAAGGCTGTAGTGGAAGCCCTAATTGCTCTAAATAAAGAATTAGGTATTCCTTCTTTGGAAGGCGCCAAAGTGCCCAAAGATATTCTACCGACGATTGCGGAAGACGTAATGAAAGAACCTCCAACATTCTTTAATCCAAGAGAATGCACGCCTGAAGAAGTCTTGGCAATTTTAAACAAAGCCTACTGATTCCCGTTATTTTTAAGAACCATAAAAGGAGATGCTCTAGGGGCATCTCTTTTTATGGCCTCATTTCCGTATTTGGTCCAAATTTTTGATGATGAAAAACCGGAATTTCTAAATTTGTATCTGGCAATATCTCCCAACTATTAATAGGACACATTTGGAGAATTTTGTGTATAGTATAGCAGGGAGGTGTCAGTAAAAGTATGTCCATTAACATAAAATTTCGAAATAACCTTCCTCCAATAATCCACAGGCCAACACCTGTGCCGGATACGGAAACCAATTATTTCCGAAACCTACCTAAAGTCTATAATAATAATAAAGAGCGGTCTTTACATAGAAACCATGATCAGGATAAAGAAGAAAATATTAAAGAAATTCTCAAAGAGCTGGATGAAATGATCGGCTTAAAAACGGTTAAAACATTAATTCATGAACTCCGGGCCTTTGTAGAAATTCAAAAAAAACGTCAGCAGGAAAATCTGGCAACTGAACCTTTAGTTTTACATATGATTTTCAAAGGTAATCCGGGTTCCGGAAAAACAACCATTGCCCGTTTACTCGGTAAATTGTTTAAGGAACTAGGAGTCCTGGAAAAAGGTCATGTTGTAGAATGCGAAAGGGCGGATCTTGTCGGCGAATATATAGGTCATACGGCCAGCAAGACTAAAGACATGGTTAGAAAGTCTCTGGGCGGGGTGCTTTTTATTGATGAAGCATATTCGCTAGCCAGGGGAGGGGAGAAGGACTTCGGTAAAGAGGCTATAGATACGCTGGTCAAAGCTATGGAAGATCATAAAGATAACCTGATTTTAATTCTAGCCGGTTATAAGTTAGAAATGGATCGCTTTATTGAAACCAATCCTGGTTTAAGGTCTAGGTTCCCAATTCAAATTCATTTTCCCGATTATACTATTGAGGAGCTATTTGCCATTGGCGAATTGATGTTAACTAAAAGAGAGTATGTGTTTACACCTGAGTCCCGAGCCGCTTTCCGCAGGTTATTGGAAAAAACAGTAGCCGAACATCCTTATTCAGGGAATGCTCGCATGGTAAGAAATATTATCGAAAAAGCAATTCGAAAACAAGCTGTGCGACTCTATAGACAAACTAATCCATCTCGAGAAGAATTGATTTGTATTATGGAACTGGATTTGGAGTGTGACGATCTTGATCATATTTGATTCGGATACAGTTACGGCCTTCTTGTTTAGCCTGATAGAGTGCTAAGTCAGCTTCTTTGATAAGATAATTGAGATTCTCTTGATTTACAGTTGCTACCCCTGTTATACCCATACTGGCAGTAACCCTTAGTTTATGGTTGTCATAGTCGATGGTCAGAGCTTCAATTTTACGTCGAAGTCTTTCCGCAATCTTAATAGCGTCATGTAGAAATGTATCCGGGAGTAAGATGGTGAACTCTTCACCCCCAAAACGGCCAAGTATATCAAAAGAACGAACATTTTCCCGGCATATTTTGGCTACGGCTTGAAGAACCAGATCTCCCGCCTGATGCCCATACCTGTCATTGATTTCTTTAAAGAAATCAAGATCAAGCATTATTAATGACAAGGAGCCTTTGTTTCTACTTAAACGCTCTAATTCTGTGGTACTGCGTTCTATAAAATATCTTCTGTTATTAATACCTGTGAGATCATCTTTGGTGGCTAAGCGGTTTAGTTTGTTCATCATTTCTACATAACGGGTAATATCAGTAATGGTGATTATCCAGCCGATGATCTTATGTTTATTGGTTTGAATAGAAGAGGTACTGATAGAGAAAAAGCATCTGCAATTATCCAAAACTGTATTGAACACAAATTTTTTACCGTTAAAAATAGAGCGGGTAATAGATGTCTTTTCTTTAAATATCTTTTCTATATGCTCTCCCAGGGAATCAGAAGTAAGGGAGGGCAAGACTTTTGAAGCTGAGGGATTAAAATCTATAATCTTAAAGGCGTTATCCAAAACAATAATAGCGTCTGGAGTGTGTTCAAATACTTTCTCTTTAGCCAGGGGCTTCAGCTCTAACAGGCGCCATTGAAAAAGAGCCAGTAGGAATAATATGCTGGATATCGTAGCGGTAAACGGAACCCAATTAAAATAGTAGGGAGAGACTTTCAGCAAGTTCATAATAGCGGTTAACCAGGGTAGGAAGGAAGCAAAGAACATAATCAGGCATACATGACGAACTGGACCTGCTGTTTTTTTGTATTGGGTCAAATACAGAATACTGGCACTGATCACACAAATTGACAGGAAAATAAACTGAACGATATACCAAGGGCCCTTTTCCAGGTGAAGAATTGGAAAAAATGAATTGTACAAATATGTTTGGTCTGTATAGTATAATTGGTGGAACCTATTGGTAAAACATATAATTAAAGTGAGAATGGGTATTATAAAAATTCCAAGCCTGAAGGCTACTGATTTAAGTAGAGTGGTTTGGACTGTATATTGTAAGGCCAAAATAAGCCATAAAGCAGGAATAAACAAAGCTCCTAGATGTTGAATCATATTCCAGAAAATCATGGCCTTAAGATCAGTATTAAATAATTCCATACCATAACCGAAGGAATATACAGAAACAGCAAGGCATATAAAGGCCAGGGTTTTGGTATGGGAAGTTTTCCATTGTAAAGAAATAAGGGCCAAAAAAAGTGTTAAAATAGAAGAGGCAAACATAAAGGCACTTAGTAAAATATTTAACTTAATCATATATTACTCTCCGGATTAGGTTGTAACGACGTCTCTCTAAAATATACCATATTTTAGGTATAAAATAGTAGATATCACCAATAAATACAAATTTTTATTTTAAAGACTTAATGTCGTTAACTCTCGTTGTCAGGTGAAGCAGTCCTTATATATTGATTATTGTTTTTAAATGTTTTATTGTAGGAAGTATAATTTTTAGGTTTAAAGGCTTAAATAATTGACGAATCAAGGTTTTTAATAATGGAGGTAAAATTCATTGTTGTCAGAGTATAATTTGCCTCTTGAAATTGCTGAGGCGCTTAAATTTGCAGAACAAGTTTTGGAAACAGAAAGCCGTAAACTAAGTAAAGTTTTTGAACACAACCATCAAAAGGTACTGCGCGCTTTTCAAGCCGCCCGGGTTTCTGACTATGATTTGCATGGTACTACGGGTTACGGGTTGGGGGATACGGGAAGAAACAAATTGGATGAAATTGTGGCGGCAGTTATGGGTACGGAAAAAGCCCTAATTCGTCATCAATTTGTTTCCGGGACCCATGCTATTGCTTCTGCTCTTTTTGGGGTTTTAAGACCGGGAGATCATTTTATTTCAGTAACCGGTGAGCCCTATGACACCTTGCAGCAGGTTATCGGGCTGAAAAATAATATATCCGGGAGCTTGGCCGATTTTGGAGTCTCTTGTGATATTCTGCCTTTAGATAAGCACAATAATATCCAGCTTGAGCACTTGGATAAATTGGTAACTCCCCAAACCAAGCTCTTTATCTTGCAACGCTCTAAGGGTTACGAATGGCGCGGCTCCGTGTCCATAAGTCAAATAGAGGAGTTTGCGACTTATGTTAAAAGTAAATATCCCCAGATTGCTATTTTTGTGGATAACTGCTACGGTGAGTTAGTGGAGGATAAAGAACCGGGAGAAGTAGGTGTAGATTTAATGGCCGGTTCCTTGATTAAAAATCTGGGCGGAACCATAGCCCCTACCGGCGGGTATATTGCGGGCAGAGCGGATCTCGTGGAAAAAGCAGCCAGTCGCTTTACTGCTCCTGGGATAAATATGGAAGTGGGAGCCACTTTAGATCACTTAAGGTTACTTTTCCAGGGCTTGTTTATGAGTCCTTTAACCGTAAGCGAAGCTTTAAAAGCCGCCATATTTGCCGCAGCTTTTTGGCAGAAGCTTGGTTTTGAAGTTCATCCCGAACCTGGGGATGAGAGAACGGATATAATTCAGGCTATTAAATTTCAAGACAAACAAAAAATGATTGCTTTTTGCCAAGGACTGCAGATGGGATCCCCAGTTGATTCTCATGTCGTTCCTGTACCCGGGGAAATGCCAGGATACACGGATGAAGTAATTATGGCCGGTGGGACCTTTATTCAGGGTGCAACCAGTGAGTTTTCAGCTGATGGACCGCTGCGTGAGCCTTATGCGGCTTATATGCAAGGAGCAGTTTCTCATTTATATGTTAAAAGCGCCCATGTTGGAGCAGCTCTTTTCTTAAAACAGAACAAGATGCTCTAACTGTTTAAATAACTTACTGAATAATAATTATTGTTGCTAGGATTAAAAGTAAGGGGTCGTACCATGTCAGCTCGGAAAACAACTCGGCTTAATAGGAGGGCTATTAGAGGGCTTACAAGATATTTCTTGGAACTTGTGGAAATAATCATTATAGTCATCGCTTTATCCTGGTTTACCCAAGCCTATATAATTGAGCTAGTAAAAGTTAGCGACAATAGCATGCTTCCCACCTTGGGTCAGAATAACCAGGTGTTGGCATTAAAACTTTTGAAAAGCAGGACTTTGGAGCAGGGAGATGTTATAGCCTTTTACCATGAAGGAAAAACGACGAATGTCAAGAGAGTAATCGGTTTGGCCGGGGATGAAGTTAAAATCCATAACGGCTATGTATATGTAAATAACAAGCCTCGGTATGAACCAAACTTGCGAACTCCGGTTACCGTTGAGTTTCCGCCGGTAATTGTTCCTGCCAACCATGTTTTTGTTTTGAATGATAACCGTTTGGATAATAATGATTCCAGAACGTGGGGGACTATCCCTTTGGAGAAGGTTATCGGCGAGGTTATGTTTTGCTATTGGCCTTGGTCTCAGCTCAAGTTCCTGTAAATAATTAACGAGGGGGGATGCAGGATGGCAAAAAATAAAAACGATTTAATCGCTTATTGCTTCCTGCTCGGAGCTATTGCCTTGTGGGGCGGCAACTGGGTGGCGGTGCGTTATGTAGTCCAGGTCATGCCGCCGATGGTGGGAGCCACAATTCGAATGTTTTTTTGTAGCATTCTGTTACTGGTTTACTTAAAAATCGCAACCGGAAGAACGATATCCCTAAAAGGGATAGGCATATTTATTTTTTTAGGTCTAATGCAATTTGGGTTTAATTTTCTTCAATACATAGGCTTAACTTCAACCACGGCTATCAATGGCTCCCTAATCAACACCACCACCCCAATATTTACTATTTTACTATCCAGGTTTCTTATTAAAGAGAGGATGAGTAAATATCAGCTTTTGGGAGTATTGATATCCTTCGTGGGTGTGGGTTGGGTTATAACCAATGGTTCCTGGGAAGTGGTCAGGTCTCTGACCTTTAATGCCGGAGATATCCTCATAATTGGTGCAGTTTGTTGTTGGTCTCTTTATACAATTTATTCCAAAAAACAAATCCTGGCCACATCTGCTGTTTATGTTTCCGCCTATGTAACTCTTATCTCGTTTATTTACTTCTTGCCTTTCGGAATTGCCCAATATCAGCCGGGGGGGCAGCAATCGGTTTCTTGGACTTTGGTAGCAGCCCTCATTTTTATCGTCGGGGTTGCTATTTTCGGGCTTATTTTCTGGAATAAAGGGGTAGGTTTAATAGGGGCGGGGAGGGCCTCGGTCTTTATAAACTTAATACCGGTTTTTACCCTGCTGTTTGCTTCTTTGTTTCTGCAGGAAACAATTACCCTGAATCAGCTCATAGGGGGGATTATTGTGATCGGAGGTGTTTATTTAACCTCGGGCTCAAGGTTCACTATAAAAATGAGCGAGCAGGAGAATAATTTGACTGAATAATATCGAATTTAGATCCATATCTATTAGTAATAACAGAAGGGAGACTTAATTATTAATGAACAAGAGGACCAGAATACTCCTTGTTTTTGGGGGACAATCAGGAGAACATGAAGTATCAATAATCTCTGCAGGATCTATATTTAAGGCGCTAGACAGTGCAAAATATGAAGTGGAAACAGTAGGAATCACCAAAGAAGGCCTTTGGTATTGGGGAGTGAAACCCCAAGAATGGCAAGAAAAGACGGGGCAAATTCTCCCTCATTATAAACAGGTTACTTTACTGCTCGATCCTAAAGAACCAAGATTTATTGCTTTAGACGGTAGTCCGCTTTCCGGAGACGGCCGATGTGATATTGTTTTTCCGGTATTGCATGGGCCCAAAGGAGAGGACGGTACTATTCAGGGTTTGTTTGATCTAGCCGGACTTCCCTATGTAGGCTCGGGAGTCTTGGGGTCGGCTCTGGGGATGGATAAAGGCAAAATGAAAGCAGCATTCCGCGATGCCGGATTGCCGATTGTACCGCATCTAACCTTTTTGCGCAGCGAATTAAAAGAGATCGAACCAATGACGGAGAAGATTTCTAAGGTTATCGGTTACCCCTGTTTTGTTAAACCTGCCAACCTAGGTTCCAGTGTAGGCATTTCTAAAGCCGAAAATGAAGAAGAATTATGGGTAGCCTTGGCCTTAGCTGCAGAATTTGATCGCAAAATTATAGTAGAAAAAGGGGTTAAGGCCAGGGAAATTGAACTTAGCGTCCTGGGTAATGATAACCCTCAGGTATCTATTCCCGGCGAAATCATTCCCAGTAAAGAGTTTTATGATTACGAAGCCAAATATATCGATACCGGTTCAAAAATAATAATACCTGCTGCTTTGAAAGCAAGTGTGGTTTCCAAGCTTCAGGAATATGCCCGGCGGGCCTTTCTGGCAGTAGAGGCTAAGGGGTTGGGTAGAATAGATTTCTTTGTAACAGAAGAGGACCAAATTTATGTTAATGAAATTAATACCATGCCCGGGTTCACTCAAATCTCAATGTATCCTAAATTGTGGGAAGCAAGTGGCCTGCCTTATCCTACGCTGCTCGATCAATTAATAGAACTGGGCTGGGCCAGGTTCGAAGATGAAAGAAATCGCCGATTATCCTGATAGATAAAAAGTGGATTATTAGCCATCTGGAGAAGAGGATGAGAAAATTGTTGGTTATTATGTGCGTTGTGGTAATCCTCCTGTTTTTCTGTCTATGGCAAAATAATAGTATCGTTATTTCCCAGTATGAATATACCAGTAACAAAGTTTCTCCTGCCATGAATGGATTACGCATCGTACATCTTTCCGATCTGCATAATAAGGACTTTAAAGGCCGGCTTGTATCCTCCATAAAAAAACAGCAACCGGATCTTATTGTTATTACCGGTGATCTAATTGATGGCCATAGAACAGATTTAGATGTTGCCCTGAAGTTGGTACAGGAAGTTGTCCAATTTGCTCCTGTTTATTTTGTTACCGGGAACCATGAGGAAAAATCCAATATGTACCCAGAATTGTATTCCCGGTTAAAGGCTTGCGGGGTCAATATCCTAGCCAATCAAGCCACAGTGGTAGAAATTCAAGACAGCGGTCTAAATATTATAGGCTTGCCTGATCCAATACATTATAGACATTTAAAACCCAGTGATGTCAAAGAGCAGCAAGAAATAATGAAAAGAACGATCCAGGCTAATATGGCAGAAGATATGCTCAATATCTTACTGGTTCATCGCCCTGAGTTTTTTGCCCTATATGCTGAATGTAATATTGATTTGGCCTTCACCGGCCATGCTCACGGCGGCCAAATTCGTCTTCCTTTAGTCGGCGGCCTATTGGCTCCCGGTCAAGGCTTCTTTCCCAAATATACCAACGGCTTACATACTTTAAATAATTCGTCAATGGTTATCAGTCGGGGGCTAGGTAATAGTGTTTTTCCGCAACGCTTGTTTAACCGACCGGAAGTAGTGGTTGTGACCCTGAAGAATGAATAACAAGAATTTGAGAGAACATACGTGGCTGCTTTCTCTCTTTTATACTATAGTTCTAAACACCCCGATTACTTTTCCTAAAATGGAAACATCTCGCGCATAAATAGGCTCCATGTACTGATTCTCAGGCTGCAAACGGATTTGATTTTTTTCTTTATAAAAGCGTTTTACCGTGGCTTCATCTTCTAGCAGAGCGACAACAATATCACCATTGTTGGCCGTGTGCTGCTGTCTGACCAATACCAAATCACCATGCAAGATCCCGGCCTCAATCATACTATCGCCTTGAATTCTAAGCATAAAAACGGTATCTGACTTAACCAAGTCATAGGGGACAGGGAAGGTGTCTTCGATATTTTCATGTGCCAAAATCGGCTGACCGGCTGCAACCCGGCCCACAATGGGAATATGAACAGTCCTGTGAGCGGTAAACTCACTAAAGGGATCGAGAACTTCTATAGCTCTGGGCTTGGTCGGATCACGCCTAATATAGCCTTTTTCTTCCAGAGTGTTTAAGTGGTTATGTACTGTTGAACTTGAGGTTAAACCGACCGCTTTGCCGATTTCACGTACAGATGGGGGATAGCCTTTGGAGACTATCTCTTTTTTTATAAAATTTAAGATAGCCAACTGGCGCGAGGAAAGGTCTGTTGTCATCGATATCACTCCCTGTAAATAAAATATTTAATTCAAGATTTATGAAAAACTAATTTGCATTGGTATTAATTGTTACCATAATTGTAACATATTTATGGCCAAAAGCAAACTTATGTTCGATTAATTCTTGACACGAACAATTGTTCCCTATATAATGCAAATATAGGGAACACATGTTTGGTTAAGTTTAATAGTTAAGTTGGTGGAGGGATACCGATGATGTTTACTGTCGCCAAAGTTTCTCGGGGAAACAAAAAGAAGATAACAGTATACAGTTTGCGCTTAGCTATGGTTCTTTTCCTGGCTCTCATTATAATCGGATTTACAGGAATACATAAGACGGCTGCCCAAACCGGGGACAGCATGCCGACAAGCAAACAATCCGGCCTGATCTATGAAAGAATTGTTGTCCAGCCGGGGGATACACTATGGGATTTGGCTGTCAAAAACAACAAGAATAATCCCAATGATGTTATCAAAGAGATTAGACAGTTTAATAAGTTAAAAACTGTATATATAGAAGCCGGACAAGTAATATATATTCCAGTTAACAAGTAGGTTTTTATGTTTCGGGCCTTAAGGATAACAAGGTGGGAAATAATAATTCCGCAGGTAATATTTATAGTAATATATTTAATAAACCTCCATATTTTTAGATGTGGAGGTTTTTAGTAATGAAAAGAGTTGATAAATATTTTAGTAGAACCGGCAGCTTGATACAGTTAATGATTATTTCTTTCTGCTTGCTGGCCATAGCTTTGAGCCTATGGAAGCTATACATTCATCAACAACATTCAGCAGCCGCGGATTATAAATTACTGGCGGCAATTCCTCCTGAAGAAATAATAAGTTTACAGAAGTATAAGTTCGAGTCTTGGCAAGATTATGTGGCCTTGCAACAGGCCGTGAAAATATTCACAAACAAAGAAAAGGGGAGGGGGGAAGAAAAAAGAGAGGCGGTTGAAGAAGCTCTTAGAGCCTTACAAGCGCAATTGGACTGCAAGACGGATTTTAAAAACTTAGATTGGAGCATCGTATCTAAGGACATCAAGAAAAAAGCAGGGCAAATAAGAAAAATCCTGGATCGATATCCTGTTTATCAGCCAGGAAGGTATGAGTTTCCTCTGGCAAGGAGTTGTTATTACGAAGATACTTTTGGTGCCGATAGGGAAGGGGGAAAGAGAACTCATCAGGGAACGGATCTGTTTGATAAAAAAGGTACGAAGATATTTAATGTATGTTCCGGAACTGTAGAAAAATTAGGATGGAACAGATTAGGGGGCGAGAGAGTAGGGGTTAGGGGGGAAGACGGTAACTATTATTATTACGCTCACCTGGATGAAATCAACCCGCAACTTTGGGTCGGCAAAAAAATAAGCAAAGGAGAATTGATCGGAACTATGGGGAATACAGGAGACGCCATTACCACTCCTGATCACCTGCATTTTGGGATTGAACTTCCCAATGGAGAGTGGCTTAATCCGTATCCCTTTTTAAAAGTGTGGGAGTTTCATAAATTCGAGCTGACCGGAGAATAAAAGAAATATCGCACAAGCTAACAACCGAAGACCCAGGTAACCGGTAAAGGCAGGTCAAGTGGGAACCTGGTTAATAATACAAAAATAAAAATAAGGAAAGAAAACTATCCGCAGAGTTTTTTTGTCTTTAAAATATATTGGGTCCCATAATAAATATTATGTAAAATAAATACTAAAATTTTATACCGGATTTAGAAACTGATTTATACTGAGATTTATTATAGTCCAATAGTTTTATATAAATTACTTCTTTTTCCCTTCGGTTTGTAGTTGCAGATTTTATTTCCGGGCTGTACTTGGCCTGAGTTGCGTTTTCTGCTTTTGGCTATTAATAAGATTTATTATGGCCTTTACTTAAATTAACTTAAATATGTACTTTAATTGTTTAAATGTTTTTCTATAGATTATGACCTTAAAATGCGGCCTCATATTTGGCTTCTAAGGCCTTAAAATTTACCCCTGAGTATATTTGCCCTGGAAAGTTACTTTTTAGGCTGCTGAAGAGTTTTATGAAGATTTTTCTAAATAGGCCTCAAAATACCAGGCTCATATTTGCCCTGTAAGGCTTTAAAATGACCCAGGCAAGGTATTTGTACCTGGGTAAATACCCTAAGTAACCGTACGACATTAGTAAATGTGTTTGGCATTCTTTAAGTCGTAAAAGGTTCATATGTTTTAATAATTGTTAATGGCCATGATAAAATCGACATAAATGGTCACGAAAAACCCGCAA
>ERZ773359.2801-NODE-2801-length-21273-cov-5.309171_pt1 | contig 21273 bp, 18 predicted proteins | sample MGYA00374955_ERZ773359 | MGnify/ENA primary metagenome ERZ773359 (study PRJEB29098, sample SAMN04486028) | biogas fermenter metagenome | study: EMG produced TPA metagenomics assembly of the Biogas fermentation microbial communities from Germany - Plant 4 DNA1...
AAAATCTTGTAGCCCATACCAAGCTAGACGTGCAGTATTTTCGCCCAGCTATCGTATATCTAAATGGTGAATATTGGGGTATTCATAACATTCGTGATCGCTATGATGAATGGTATTTGTATTATACTTATGGTGTTGATCCTAAACAGGTGGAAATGATTAAAGACAGTGTTGTTGAAAATGAAGGTAGTACACCGCTTGCTGATCCGTCGCGGGCAAACTACAGGCGGATTCTTCAGCTAATTGACCCAAATTATCGGCAAAATGGTTATCAAACAGTAAATACTCTAAGTAATCCACAAGCTTATCAACAGCTGCAGCAACTGATGTCTGTGGATAACTTTTTGGATTATGCTGTTATTCAGATCTATATTCAAAACTTTGACTGGCCTGGCAATAATGTTAGGTACTGGCGGTTAAACACAGAGCAGTATATTGCTGATGCTCCCTATGGACACGACGGTTTATGGCGTTGGATGCTATTTGATTTAGACTTAGCATTTTCTGATTTTAATTTCAACAACTTAGTTAGTGCCACTCTTCCAGCGGGTCGAGAGTGGTATAACCAGTCATGGGCAACCTTCTTATTACGTTCTTTAATGGAAAATGAGCAGTTTCGAATAGATTTTATCAACAGAACAGCAGATCATTTGAACACAACTTTTTTGCCAGAAGTAGTAATTACAGAAGTAGATCGATTAGAGCAATTAATGCTGCCAGAAATGGAAGAACATATTTTACGCTGGAACAAACCAGCACCTAGTGTGGCCGTATGGCTAGGGCAGAATGAACAATTGCGAAATTTTGCCAGACGTAGACCTGCAGTTCAGCGCCAACATATTTTAGATCTCTTTAATTTATCAGGTACTGTAGAAGTAACATTAAAAACCGATGCTAGGATGGGCACTATTAAAATCAATTCCATTGAAATTGCCCCCGGAACTCCAGGTGTGCTTGATCCGAGTTCTTGGACTGGTATTTATTTCCAAGATGTTCCGCTTACCCTAACAGCTTTGCCTAAACCTGGCCATCAATTTGTTGGTTGGCAAGGAGTACCAGAATCAGAGCGGAACAAACCGACCATTATATTAACGCCTAGCAGTCATCCATTGCTCATTACAGCAGTTTTCAATGAGCTGAAATAGCACCCTTTAGGCAAGGGTGCTATTTTTCTTGGCTGAGCAGGAAAAGACTGATTTTTAGAGAAAAACACTTACTAAAACGGTTTAGTAAACTGGAATGAAAGGGAGTACTTAAGTGAAATTTACAGATGGAAACTGGCTTTTACAAGAAGGAGTAACCTTGCAATCACCAGCAACAGTTTATGATTTGGAATTTGATGAACAATCCCTTATTTTGCATGCACCAACTCGCTGGATTAATCATCGGGGTGCAACCCTAGATGGTGCTTTATTAACGATTAAGTTATTTTCGCCTATGCCTGATGTAATTGGGGTGCGAATCGAGCATCATCAAGGTATTGTACATAAGGGACCCGAATTCCAACTGAATTCCACAACTGAGCATCAAGTTAAGATTGAAAACAATGATCAGTATGTCAGCTTTAGCAGTGGAAATTTAAAAGCTATAGTGAAAAAGGGTAAAGGGTGGGCTTTACAGTTCTTTAATGGAGAACAGTTAATTACGGAAAGTGGTAATAAAGCCATGGCCTACTTAGAGGTTGATGGCGAAGGTGCCTACATGCGGGAACAATTATCTCTCGGTGTAGGTGAATGTGTTTACGGGTTAGGAGAGCGATTCACTGCCTTTGTTAAGAATGGTCAAACAGTGGATATTTGGAATCGAGACGGTGGTACCGGCAGTGAACAAGCTTATAAAAATGTGCCTTTTTATTTGACTAACCGTGGTTATGGAGTTTTTGTTAATCATCCAGAGTTAGTCTCATTTGAAGTAGGTACTGAAAGGGTATCAAAGGTGCAGTTTAGTGTACCAGGTGAATACTTAGAGTATTTTATTATCAATGGACCAACCCCTAAAGAAGTGTTGCAACGTTATACAACATTAACAGGTAAACCAGCCTTACCGCCAGCCTGGTCTTTTGGATTGTGGTTAACCACTTCATTTACTACTAGTTACGATGAAGCAACTGTTTCTAGTTTTATTGACGGTATGGCGGAACGGGATCTGCCATTACATATTTTTCACTTTGATTGTTTTTGGATGAAAGAATTTCATTGGTGTAATTTCTTATGGGATGAGCGAGTGTTTCCTGATCCAGTAAACATGTTGAAACGTTTGAAAGAGCGGGGATTAAAGATTTCCATTTGGATTAATCCTTATATTGCACAACGGTCACATTTGTTTAAAGAAGGAATGGAAAAAGGCTATTTTCTAAAACGACCTAATGGTGATGTTTGGCAATGGGATAAATGGCAGGCTGGAATGGCGATTGTCGATTTTACTAATCCAGAAGCCTGTGCTTGGTATAAAGCTAAACTAAGAACATTACTGGAAATGGGTGTAGATTCTTTTAAAACAGACTTTGGTGAACGAATTCCTACTGATGTAGTTTATTACGATGGCTCCGATCCTGATAAAATGCACAATTACTATTCTTATCTTTATAACAAAGTGGTTTTTGAGTTACTAGAGGAGGTTAAAGGTAAGGGTGAGGCAGTAGTGTTTGCTCGTTCGGCAACCGCTGGTGGACAGCAGTTTCCTGTCCATTGGGGCGGAGATTGTGCTGCTACCTTTGAATCAATGGCTGAAAGTTTACGGGGAGGATTATCATTAGGTTTATCCGGTTTTGGCTATTGGAGTCATGATATTGGCGGTTTTGAATCTACTGCCACACCAGCTTTATACAAACGTTGGACCGCTTTTGGGTTATTAAGTTCTCATAGCAGATTGCATGGTAATTCTTCTTATCGCGTTCCCTGGTTATTCGATGAAGAAGCTGTAGAGGTCATGCGCTATTTTACCAAATTAAAATGTAGTTTAATGCCTTATCTCTTTCAAACAGCTATTCAAGCTACTGATGGGGTGCCAATAATGCGGTCCATGAATTTAGAGTTTCCCTTTGATCCGGCTTGTGATTATTTGGATTTGCAATACATGTTAGGTGACAATTTATTGGTGGCACCTGTCTTTAATGAAACGGGAGATGTTTATTATTACTTACCAGAGGGCAACTGGACTAACTTACTGACTAATCAGGTGGTTAGTGGTGGTCGTTGGCTTAAAGAAAATCATGACTTTATGAGTTTACCCTTAATGGTTCGACCAAATAGCTTGTTGGCAATTGGTAGTGTAAATGACCAACCTGAGTATGATTATGCAAATCAAGTTACCTTACACCTATTCCAGTTAGCAGAAAATCAGACAGCTACTTGTCAGGTTTATGACCCACAGGGTCAGTTAGACTTAGTTGTGACCGTAACTGATCAGCGAGGGCAATTACTAGTGCAGGTTAATGGCAGTGGCAAGCCTTGGCAATTATGTTTACGGGGAATTAATCAGGTTGCGAAAGTGAGTATTGGTGAGATTCTCTCCTCAGAATTAGGCGTCATTATTAAACCGGAACCAAATACTAAACAAATTATAATTCAACTATAGATGGTAAGGCTAGGTGAGAAAAATGCAGGTAAAGTTTCCTTTTCAAGATCCCAACTTAGATTTAGAAACCAGAGTTAATGATTTAATTAGTCGTTTAACCATAGAAGAAAAATTAAGTCTGATTCCTACAACTCAAACAGGTATACCTCGTTTAGGGATCAAGCCTTACCAAGTAGAGAGTGAGGCAGCTCACGGTCTAGTATTGCGTGATGGTTCACCAACTACTATTTTTCCACAAACTCTAGGCATGGCTTGTACTTGGAATCCACAGTTGTTAAAGCTAGCAGGTACAGTAGTTGGTAATGAGGCAAGGGCTTACTATCATCAAAGAGGAGAACGAGGAGGCTTAACAGTTTGGGCACCAACAGTAGATTTAGAAAGAGATCCTCGGTGGGGTAGAACGGAAGAGGCTTATGGAGAGGATCCTTATTTAACTGGAAAAATGGCTTCAGCTTATGTGCAAGGTATCCAAGGTGACCATGACTTTTATTTCAAAGCTGTTGCCACTTTGAAGCATTTTTTTGCCAATAATAATGAGCAGGATCGCTGTACCTGTTCAGTAAGTATTGACCCGCGAAATATGAGGGAATATTATTGGAAAGCCTTTGAAGCAGTGGTTTGCGAAGGAAAAGTTGGCTGTATTATGACAGCTTATAATGAAATAAATGGTACACCAGCGATTTTAAATAAAGATGTGGAAGATGTGGTGAAGCAGGAATGGGGATTAGCTGGTTTTGTAGTAGCTGATGGCGGTGATTTTAGCCAAACAGTAACTATGCATCAATACTATGATAATCATGTAGAATCTATTGCTGATACTTTAAAAAGTGGTATTGATTGTATACCGGATGATCCGGAATTAATTATTACTTCCCTGAGAGAGGCCTTAGCACAAGGCTTGTTAACAGAAGCAGATCTGGATCGAGCTTTAAAAAATATATTTCGGATTCGGTTTCGGCTTGGCCAGTTTGATCCGCCAGAACTAAATCCTTATTCTCAGATTCCTGAATCAGTAATCTGCTCATCTGAGCATGTAAAGATTGCTTTACAGGTGCAGCGAGAATCAATTGTTTTGCTCAAAAATGATAATAAAACTTTACCTTTAAATCCCGCTGCAACCAAGAAAATTGCGGTAATTGGCCCACTAGCGGATGAGGTACATATGGATTGGTATGCTGGCTATGCTCCCTATTTGACTACAATACTAGAAGGGATTCGACGAAAACTGCCTGATAGCGAACTATACTTTGCTACTGGTTTAGATCAAATTGCCTTAAAATCTAAGCTGAATAATAAGTATCTGGTGCCTAGTGCAGACGGAATCCTGCGTGCTGCAGGTGAACAAGTAAATATCGATGCCATCTTTGAAATTAATGATTGGGGTTGGGGTAGGCAAACTTTAAAATCTTTAGCAAATGGGAACTTTGTAACTATGGACAAGCAAGTTAAGGCTACAGCTAATCAGGTTTATGGTTGGTTTGTAAGAGAACAGTTTGCTTTACAGCCATCAGGAGAAGGATATTTCATAAAAACCTGGGATGGGAAAAAGGTTACTGTTGATGCTCAGGATTTCAGTTTGTCGCCAAATAATGATCAAACAATTTCTTCGGCAGATTTATTTGAAAAAGAAATAATAGTTGATGGAATAAAAGAAGCAGTGGCAGCAGCAAAGGCTGCAGATGTAGCTATTGTTTGTGTTGGTAATCATCCGCTGATTAATGGGAAGGAAGAAATTGATCGGGTTGATTTAAACTTAGCAGCTAGCCAGCAAGAATTAATTCGAGCTGTGTATCAAGCTAATCCTAATACTATCTTAGTGTTAGTCAGCAGCTATCCGGTGGCAATTAATTGGGAGGATCAAAATTTATCTGGTATTATTTGGACTACAAATTGTGGTCAAGAATTAGGTACTGGAGTAGCTGACGTATTATTTGGTGATTACAATCCAGCAGGGCGTTTAAACATGACGTGGTATAGGTCAGTTAGTCAGCTGCCAAATATGATGGATTATGATATTATTAAAGGTAGGAGAACATATCAGTATTTTACAGGACAAGTACTATATCCATTTGGCTATGGCTTAAGTTATACTGATTTTACTTATCTAGCAATCAGTCTTAGTAAAAAAACTATTTCAGCTGACGAACAAGTGACTGTAACAGTAAAGCTGACTAATAGTGGTGAATTAGCTGGTGATGAAGTGGTACAACTTTATGTTCAAGCATTAGATTCTAGGGTACCTCGACCAGTTAAGCAATTAAAAGGCTTTCAGCGGATTCATTTACAACCGCAAGAAACTAAGGAAATTGAGTTTATCATAGCTGGTAAAGACTTTGAATTTTGGGATGTTACCAGAGATAAATACTGTGTAGAAACAGGCTTTTATCAGGTTATGATTGGTACTTCTTCTGCTGATATTCGCTTGTCTGAAATTTTGCAAGTTGAAGGAGAAATCATTCCGCCGCGAGATTTGACTATCCAAACTAGGGCAGAAAACTATGATGATTATGCTCAAGTTTATCTGGATAAGTCTAAAGAAGGTGGAACTAGAGTCTGTTTAGCAGCAGCGGAAGGTTGGATTGCCTTTCATCAGGTAGGCTTTAATGCTCAGCTAAATCGGTTTGTAGCTCGGGTTGCTAGTCCTGAATTTGGCGGTAAGCTGGAAGTACGCATTGATACAATCGATGGAGAATTACTTGGGGAATATGTTGTTGCACGTACTGGCGGCAGCCAAAATTGGCAGACTATCGATTTTTCAATAAGACCTGCTGCTGGAGTCCGTGATTTGTATCTTAAGTTTACAGGTGATCTCAGTATTGCCTGGCTGCAGATTGCCAAGGGAGATAATACTTATGAAAACAATCAAGGATATTGCTAAGTTGGCCGGTGTTTCAGTAGCTACAGTATCGAAGGTGATTAATGGCTATCCTGATATTGGGGCTGAAACTAGGCAAAAGGTAATGGAGATTATTGTACAAGAAGACTATCAGCCTAATGCAATTGCCAAAAGTCTTTCTGGCAAACAATCTCATTCCATTGGTTTATTTATAAATTATAATCCTACTCCTGGATTGCATTAGGCTTTCTTTCAAGGAGTAATCTCCGGTTTAGAAAAAACCCTTGGTTTGTGTGGTTATGATTTTGTTTTATTTGCCGATTTACGCTGGCGTGAACAGGGAAACTTCCTGCAAAAATGTCGCACCCGCCAAGTTGACGGTGCCGTATTTATGGGAATTAATAAAGAGGAACCAGGCTTAACCGAAGTGCTAGAGTCAGATTTGCCAGCTGTATTTATTGATGGTGATCAGATTGGTAAACGTTCTGTTTGCGTAGTATGGAATAACTATAGTGGTGTGCGACAAGCGATTGAGCATTTTTATAATTTAGGTCATCGAAAAATAGGTATGATTAAAGGTTATCCTAATATTAAACCGACAATAGAGCGAACTGAAGGTTTTTACCAGGCTTTACGGCAGTTTAGTTTAACTTGTCTGCCAGAGTGGATTGTTGGTGATGATTATTTGGAGGCCAGTGGTTATCAGGGGATGCGGCAATTATTAAGGCTAAGTTCACGACCAACAGCAGTATTTTGTCAAAGTGACTCTATTGCAGTTGGAGCACTGAAGGCTATAGAGGAAGCTGGTTTAAAGTGTCCTGATGATCTTTCTATAATTGGGTATGATGATCTAGACTTATGTAAGTATATTAAGCCCCGCTTAACAACAGTGCGTCAAGATACAGTTTTGATGGGTAAAACTGCCGCAAAAGCATTGATTAGGTTAATAAATAATCCTGATTCCGAGCCAACAAAGTCAATGGTGTTGCCAGTAGAGTTAGTAGTCCGTGATTCTTGCAGGAAATTGTATATTTAAAATAGAAATGAACCATGTTGATGTTTCACTAGAATTGGAGGAATAGCCGTGGAAAATATTTTAGTTAAACAAATTTTCCGCCAACCAGATTTATATATTGGGAAAGACATTCAAGTTTCTGGCTGGGTAAGGACAATTCGTGATTCGAAAACATTTGGTTTTATCGAGTTAAACGATGGCTCCTTTTTCAAAAACCTACAGATTGTTTTTGATGATACTTTAGACAACTTTACTACCATTGCTAAATTAGGCATTGGTTCTGCGATTATTGTAGAAGGAGAGTTGGTAGAGAGTATCGGAGCTAAACAGCCCTTTGAAATTAGAGCTAAAAAAATTATTATTGAAGGTAAAGCAGAGCCGGATTATCCATTGCAGAAAAAACGGCACACCTTTGAATACTTAAGAACAATTGCTCATTTACGTCCACGGGCAAACGCTTTTAATGCTGTTTTTCGGATCCGGTCTTTAGCATCCTTTGCCATTCATCAGTTTTTCCAAGAACGAGATTTCGTTTATGTCCATACCCCGATTATTACTAGCAGTGACTGTGAAGGTGCGGGAGAAATGTTCCATGTAACTACTATGGATTTTGCTAACCCGCCTCGTGATGAGTCTGGTGCAATTGATTTTTCTAAAGACTTTTTTGGCCGAGAAACTTACTTAACAGTTAGTGGTCAATTGGCAGTGGAAACTTATGCGATGGCTTTCCGTAAAGTGTATACTTTTGGTCCAACCTTTAGATCAGAAAACTCAAATACTGCCCGTCATGCAGCTGAGTTCTGGATGATCGAACCAGAAGTAGCTTTTGCTGATTTAAATGATAATATGGATTTAGCAGAATCCATGCTAAAATATATTATTAAATATTGTATGGATCACGCCCCAGAAGAAATGGAATTTTTTAATAACTTCATTGATAAAGGCCTCTTTGAACGTTTAAATAACATTCTAGAATCTGATTTTGAACGAATCACTTATACCGAAGCAATTGATCTATTATCAAAAGCTAAAGTTAATTTTGAGTATCCAGTAAAATGGGGTAATGATTTACAAACCGAGCATGAACGTTATCTGACAGAACATGTTTTCCAAAAACCAGTGTTTGTAACCGACTATCCAAAAGATATTAAAGCATTTTATATGCGCTTAAATGACGATGGAAAAACTGTGGCTGCTATGGATTTATTAGTTCCTGGAGTAGGAGAAATCATTGGCGGCAGTCAACGGGAAGAAAGACTTGATTATTTACAACGGAGAATGCAAGAATTAGGTTTAAAAGAAGAAGATTATTGGTGGTATTTAGATACTAGACGTTATGGTACCAATAAGCATGCTGGATTTGGATTAGGCTTTGAACGAGCCATAATGTATCTTACCGGCATGAGTAATATTCGTGACGTAATGCCATTTCCACGCACAGTTCGAAATGCTGAATTCTAAGGAAAACCCAGGCAATTAAGCCTGGGTTTGTTTTAAAATCCGTATTCGGCAACAATTCGAGCGGTTACTTCTACATCACTTGGATTGATTTGTGTATCAGCAATGCCAGCTGCTGCTGAGCGAAACATATTAACCTCAGTATATGGAGCATAGTATTCATATTCTTCGGTAACATTAATTAAGCTAGCAATTTCCACATTAGCAGCTTCAGCAATTGCCTTAGCTTTAGCAGCTGCTTGTTTAGTAGCATTTTTTAAGGCTAATAATTGTAATTCGCTCTTATCTTCTAAATCGAATTTAATGCCTTGAACCTGATTAGCACCAGCTCGAATTGCTAGATCAATAATTTTGCCAACCTCGCTTAAGCGATTGGTTTTAATATTTAATTGGTTGCGTACATAGTAAACAGTTACATAGGTTTGTGGATCAGTAATCCGGTCGTAATCTTGATAGCTATAAATGTTGTAATTGCTAGTAGTTATTTCGCTGTCTGTTAGGCCAAATTCTTTTAGTTTAGCAATAACATTGGCAACGGCGGCAGCATTCTCTTCAGAAGAAGAGGCTGCGGAATTACTTTTGGTTTCTACTCCTAAAGTAATATAGGCTACATCAGGAGCAGCAGTTACCACAGCATGACCAGTCACTTTAATAGAATTTGTACTTTGGCTGGCATATGCGCTGCTGGAAAGTACTATTACAGATAAAACTAATAACGCCATCACTTTGCTAAATCGACTTTTAACCATGAATATCTTCCTTTCGGATTAATTTATTTCAATCATTTGTTGTTGATTAATCACTATTGGCTCTTGATTATGGAGCCCTTGAATTTCTATTTCTATTAAATAATCCCCAGATTCTTGGACTGGAGCCAACCCTATTTTAGTAGTTAGCACTTGTCCGTTAGCTAAAGTTTGTTCGTTCCATGGATTAAATTCTTGTTCAGTAATAACTTGATAATCATTGTCCAGTTTGATTAAACGAGCAGTTAAGGCTAGTCTGGTAAGATTTAAGTCTTGCAGAGCTGTTAAATTAATTGCTAGGTCAATTGGTGCCCCCCTTTGAATATTGTTTAAAGGAGCAATTTGTATTTCAGCAATTTGTTCTGCTATAAAAAATGTTCGCATCATTATCATATTTTCTGGGGCAACATCTGGCTCGATTTGTTCCTCCGGTTGATTAGGAACAGGGCTGTTAAATACCAATATTAGCAAAACAATAGCAGCTGCCATTGGTGTAAGCCAGATTTGGTACTTTTTCCACCAAGGAATTTTTGGTTCAAGTTCAGTGATAATATTTTGCCATAGCTTTTCTGGTGAACCAGGCCAGTTGGTATTGTCAAGGAGCGCTTTTTTAATTTGTTCGTCAGTCATTAGACACACCTCCTTGGTCAGCGATTAAATGCTTTTTTAATCTTTGTCTAGCAACATACAGCCGAGATTTAACAGTGGATACAGGCAAATCGAGTACTTGAGCTGTTTCGGCTTCAGATAGTTCATTCAAATATTTTAAAATTATAGGAAGACGATGTTTCTCGTCTAGCTGGTTAATAGCATTGTACAAGGCTTGCTCTTTTTCTTTGTCTAATGAAATTTCCTCCGGTGATGCCGGATCATTAATTATTAGATAATTACTGGCAGGAATTTGTCTTTCAGTTCCGAATTTCTCCTTAATACGTTTGGCCTTATTTACCACGATTTTAGTAAACCAAGGTTTAAAGGGCAAACCGTCTTTAAAGTTATTGATCGAGCGGAATGCTTGAATAAACCCTTCTTGTACAGCGTCTTCAGCTGAAGTCCAGTCACGGGTTATTAAATAAGCCAAACGAATAGCAGCGTCCAGGTGAGTTCTAAATAGGATTTCCATAGCCTGATGATCACCTTGTTTAACTCGTTGAATGATTGCTTGTTCATTTTCTAGCATAATCGCCCTCCTTTCTTTAAGGGTCTTACTTTATATATCCGACAAGTAAGGAAAAAGTTTATTTATAAATTAATTATATCGAAAAAACTATTTTGGAGGAATGTAGCCATGAGTTTAAAAGACAAACTAACCCCTATTCAATATGAGGTTACCCAAAATAATGGAACAGAACCCCCATTTGATAACCCTTATTGGAATGAATTTCGTGATGGTATCTATGTCGATATTATTAGTGGCAAACCATTGTTTTCTTCGTTGGATAAGTATGATGCAGGTTGTGGGTGGCCAAGTTTCACTAAACCAATCGACTTGCAAGAAATCACTGAGCATGAAGATTTAAGTCATAACCGGGTTCGTACTGAGGTACGGACTAAGACTACCAATTATCATTTAGGTCATGTGTTTACTGATGGTCCACAAGACAAAGGCGGCTTGCGTTACTGCATTAATAGCGCAGCATTACGTTTTATTCCTAAGGAAGATCTGGAGAAAGAGGGTTATGGAGAATATTTAAAGTTGTTTGATAAATAGATTTGGTAATATTTTTAACTTGTATTTTAAGGCTAATATGTTAAAGTTTGAATTAGGGAGGGAATAATATGAAAAAAGCATTATTCTTAGTAGTTATTTTAGTACTTAGTTTGACGGTTACTAGTTACGCAGCTCCTGCTATTGGTGTGATTTATTCTGGTGATATCAATGGTGTAAGCGTGAAGGCTACTCAAGGTCTGATTCGACCGCAGGTAGTAGGCAGAATATTGATGAATAAGGATACTGCAGACATAAATGTAGGTGTTCGTGCTCTTTATTCATTTGGTAAAGTTGGTGAAGTAGATCGCTATGTTGGAGCCGGTGTTGGTTATTCTTCTAAAAGTTATCGTAACCAGTTTAACGATACGGATGACAAGTCAAGTAGTTACAATGGGCAGATTTTAGTAGGGGTTGAGTTTCCTTTAGCTTACAAACAACTTACAACACCTTTTAGCCTGTCTGTTGAAGCATTATTGCAAGCTAGAAAACAATCTGATGGAGACCTTGAAGTTAAAAACCATATTGGTATTGGAATTCACTATCCATTTTAAAAACGAAAAGCACCCGTTTAAGGGTGCTTTTTTGGGATAGGGAAAGGGGAGTTAACTTGGGATTCCAATGCGCTTATCATCAAGTGTAAGCTCTACTTTTTCTGTTAGTATATCAGCATAAGTATATGATAATCTTCTAACTGCATTAGATTTATCAAGTTTAATTACAAATAATTTTGGATATGTTTCTACTAGAACACCTTCTGCTTCTAAAACTCTTTTTCTTCCTTTATCAGCTCTAAGTTTAACTTTCTTTCCAACGCAAGCATCTAAGCTCTTCTTGATTTGATCGATGGTGTACTGAACAGCCACAGACGTTCACCTTCCTTATAAATTTATCAATTTAATCAGTAAACGAACCGAACACGAAATTTTACAGGATCATCCATTTACAGATTCGCATGAATTGCATAGAATGGATAATAGGGTAAGTATGTCCGGATTGCGGCAGTGATTTCGAATCTTCAAGAACATCATCTCCTTACTGATTAATGAATACAAAAAAGCGCATGACGAACTCACACAATATGAGTTGACATACGCTTGGTGTACTCCTACGAGGTTAGCTGACGGGTTAGGACACCCAAGTTGCCCTTCGAATTAAAACATTCGATTCACCCCTAAATATCGGGTCCCCCGTTGTCATAAAATGATATTCGGAGATTTCTGTAATTATCTTAACATGGAAAAGCTAAAATGTCAATAGGTAGAATAAAAGAAAGGAGAAACCACTATCTATTGTTGAATTAGACTTATAGTGAACAATGTTAGTCGGAGGTAAATGATGGAAATATTTGCAGATTATCATACTCATACCATTTATAGTCATGGTAAAGGCACGGTTTTAGATAATGTAGCAGCTGCTAGTAAAATAGGTTTGGCAGAGATTGCCATTAGCGACCATGGTCCTAGTCATATGATGGGGATTGGTATAAAAGATATTAAAGTATTAGATCAAATTCGTCAGGATTGTGAAGCGGCAATGAAGGTTTATCCGAATGTACGGGTAAAATTAGGTGTGGAATCGAATGTTACCAGTATTTTAGGGGATATTGATATTCCCAAAGAGTATCAGGAGAAGTTAGATATTTTACAAGTAGGCTTACATTTAATGGTGAAACCAGAGTCTTGGTTTGATGGTTTGAAACGGACTGCTTTTCACTATTTAAAACATTTAAGTCCAGGTTTAAAAAGAAAATCGCGTTTATTGAATACAGAAGCAATAGTTAATGCTGTTTATAAGCATGATATTGATATTGTTACTCATCCTGGACATCGATTTGATATTGATACCAAAGAATTAGCACGCGCTTGTGCTCAACGGGGTACAGCTTTGGAAATCAATACCAGTCATGACAATATTAGCCTAGATTTGATTGAGTTAGCGGCTAATGAAGGTGTTAAGTTTGTGATCGGCAGTGACGCTCATCATCCTAGTCGGATTGGCGACTTTTCTAAAGGAGTAGCTTTAGCAAAAGCAGCTGGATTAACAGCAGAGCAAATAATCAATGCCCGAATCTAAATTAAACTTGGAGGGACGGCGTGTGGAGCGGTGGAAGTGGCTTTATCCCGGCATGGGTGTGAAACGTTGGATAATAGTTGTAATTATTGGCACCTTGTTCTTTAGCCTGGGAATTACATTATTACTCAACACAAGAGTTTTGGCATTTTTAGAAGACGCGCTGATTAGTTTTCTAACCTATATTTTACCTGGCAGTGAGTTGCTAGTAGGCGTTTTATTAATTTTGATTGGTTTTTTAATTGCTGGTTTAGGTATGCGGAATATTGTGCATTCTTTAATTAGTGCTTTGCCTGAGGCAAAAGCCAATAACTTAGTAGATGTGGTTTACCGGAAACGGACTTTAGAAAAAGGACCCCATATTGTAGTGATTGGTGGGGGAACAGGTCTTTCCACCTTATTAAGAGGTTTGAAGCAGTATACCAGTAATATAACAGCAATAGTTACAGTAGCAGATGATGGCGGAAGTTCTGGAAGAATTCGTGAGGAATTAGGTATCCTACCGCCGGGAGATATTCGCAATACTTTAGTAGCGTTAGCCGATACTGAACCATTGATGGAAAAGTTGTTTCAGTATCGTTTTTCTTGGGGTGAAGGACTATCTGGGCATAGTTTTGGTAATTTATTTATTGCAGCTATGACGGATATTACAGGTGATTTTGAGGAATCGATTAGAGCTTTTAGTAAAGTTTTAGCAGTTAGCGGTCAAGTACTACCCTCAACTTTATCACCTGTTAAGTTGAAAGCTGTATATAGGGATGGTTCTGAGATAATTGGCGAAAGTCAGATTCCGCGACCAGGTCAGACCATTGAACGAGTTTATACTATTCCAGATGAAGCTGAACCTTTGCCAGAAGCCTTAGAAGCCATTGCTAATGCTGATGTAGTCGTTTTAGGTCCTGGCAGTTTGTATACCAGTATAATTCCTAATTTATTGGTTAACTCAATTTGTGAGGCTCTAGTTAATACACGAGCAACTAAAGTTTATGTTTGTAATGTGATGACTCAACCAGGCGAAACTGATAATATGCGAGCAAGTGATCATGTCGCTGCTATTTTAAAACATGCTAACCATCAACCAATTATTGATTGTGCTCTCTTTAATAATGAGCGTTTAACCACTAATCAGCTGCGAAAATACCGGAAACAAAAAGCTTATCCGGTAAACCTTGACTTAGATAAAGTAAGAGAGCTGGGGGTAGAACCAATCTGTGCTCCTTTATTGAACCAAAGTAATCTAGTACGCCATGATTCAGAAAGACTAGCAAAGGAAATAATGAAAATAGCTTGGAGAGCTAAAGAAAATCATAAAAAGCTGATCTAATTCATGGCTTAATCCACCGTCATTACTCATATGATTTCATAGGAGGTGATGGTGTGAAACGCTTTTTCGCGGTTTTGCTAATCATCAGCATTATAGGGACAGTTCCACCTTTTGTAAGGCAGATTCATCGGCGAATGGTAGGAGTTAAGCCGCAGGTTTATTTAGCCCAACGGAATATGGAATATTACTATAAAAGAGAAGTAAGAACCATCGTCCAACAGTTAGCACGGGAATTAAATCAACCACCAGTCAATGCTAGTATTCATAAAGAAACTGGTCAAGTTATCCCCCATCAAAATGGCTTATATTTGGATATTGATGGTACTGTAGATTTAGTAATGCGAGCTGGAGCTCGCACGAAGCTAGAACCTATTTTAATAGAAATTGTTCCCGAGATATTAGCAGATGAGTTGGAATCTTTGACAGCAGTTTTAGGAGATTTTTCTACACCGCTGATGGGTGATGCAGGACGAGTGACCAATATCAGGTTATCCTTAGCTGCCATTAATAACACTTTAGTGTTACCAGGAGAAGTTTTTTCCTTTAATGAAGTTGTGGGAGAACGAACACCAGAAAAAGGTTATAAACCAGCACCAATTATCATCGGGGAAAGTGTGGCTCCTGGAGTCGGTGGGGGTATTTGTCAAGTTTCGACAACTTTATATAATGCTGTTAATCGTAGTGGGTTGGAAACAGTTGAGCGACGAATCCACTCCATTTCTCCTAGTTACATTCAACATGGAATGGATGCTACAGTAGCGTGGCCACATACAGATTATAAGTTTCGTAACAATAAAGACTTCCCGATCATTGTTAAAGGCGAGATTCAAGGTTGGCGGGTACGAGTATGGATTGTTGGTAGAGAGTAGGACTCGGATATAGGAGGGTACTAATTGGGATTTTCGGAAAAAACGAAAAATGAGTTGGCCAGGATTATGCCTGAAACAACTTGCTGTCGCATAGCAGAGTTAACTGCTTTTTATGATTTAAATGGATATTTAATGGGCAAAGAAGGGAATTATCTCGATTTTACACATTCATCGCCTCTAGTAGCTCGGAACGTATTAAGTTTAATTCGTAGTATTTTTCCAGATGTACCGACGCAAACATTAGTACAAAAGGCTAGGATTAGAAAAAATCAAGTCTGTGCTATCCGAGTCTTGGGCAAAGAGGCTGCGCAGTTAGTATATAATAGTTTTATGAATCAAGCGTATACTAATGCTGAACTGAAAATTTTAGAAAATGATTGTTGCCGGCGTGGGTATTTGCGAGGTTCTTTCATTAGCCATGGATCAATTACTAATCCTGAGAAAACTTATCATTTAGAATTTTTCACCGAAAAGCGGGAAGTAGCTTATCGGATTTTAGGAACTATAAATTCTTTCGGCTTATCCAGTAATATTACTATGCGAAAAGGTAATTATTTGGTTTATTTAAAAGATGGTGACCAAATTTCCACATTGTTAAATCTCATGGGGGCGCATACTAGTTTATTGGAGTTTGAAAATATCCGTGTAATGAAAGATATGCGCAATCAAGTCAATCGGTTGGTTAATTGTGAAACAGCTAATGTAGATAAGACAATTAAAGCTGCGATGAATCAAATTGAGATGATTGAATATATTGATGCGCATCTGGATTTATCTACTTTGCCACCTAAACTTTATCAAACGGCTAAATTGCGTTTGGAAAATCCTTATGCGTCATTAAAGGAACTAGGTGAGCTCTTTGAACCACCACTAAGTAAATCTGGGATCAATCATCGGATGCGTCAATTAGAACAGACTTATCAACGACTACAAAAAGAGCAGATAGCAGATTAACATTAATATTATTTTTACAATATCAGGGGAGGAATATATTTCCTCTAAATAGAATAGACTTACCAATTGTGAAGTTCTATTATCAGCAAGGTGGGTCAAAAATGTACCTGTGGGATAAAAAAGATCCAGCTAAGGGGTTTAATTTATGGATCCGATTACAGTTTTACATCGAATCGCACCAGAATTTTTAGAGATCATTGATCAAAGATACGCACTTTTACAAACAATAAACTTTATGGGACCAGTCGGACGTCGAACTTTGTCAAATAATTTAAACCAGTCAGAACGCACCATCCGGAGAGAAGTAGAATTTTTGCAAGAACAAGGTTTTATTAGTTCTAGTCATGCTGGAATGCGGCTAACAGAAGCAGGCCAGCAAGTGCTTTTAGATTTAGAAGATTATATTCGAGAAATTCGTGGACTAGCCGATCTAGAATTAGAGCTAAAGAATATCTTGCAAGTGAACAAGGTACTGATTGTTCCTGGTAATTCTGATGTGGATCCGATGGTGAAAAAAGATTTGGCTAAAGTTACCTCCCGTTATTTACGAAGTGTATTAAAAGATGGTGATATTTTAGCTGTAACAGGCGGCTCAACATTAGCTGAAGTTGCTGATAGTTTCGCCTCGAATGGGATTAGCAAAAATGTAACCGTTGTGCCTGCTCGTGGCGGTTTAGGTGAGGATGTTAATTTGCAGGCCAATTCTATTGCGGCTAAGTTAGCCATTGGACTGGGCGGTGCTTACCGATTGCTGCATGCTCCTGATCAGGTTGTTCCTGGAGTTATGGAAACTATCGTTAATGAGCCGTTAATCCGTGATGTTATTGCTTTAGGGCGTCGCGCTCAGGTATTATTACATGGTATCGGTACAGCAGAAGAAATGGCTCGTAGACGGGGATTAGACGAAGATTTGATTATGAAATTAATTACTGCTGGTGCAGTTGGCGAAGCTTTTGGATATTATTTTGATAAAGATGGTAAAATTGTCTATAGTACATCTTCCGTTGGTTTACGACTGGAAGATTTGGCAAAAATACCATTAATTATAGCTGTAGGTGGCGGACAAAGTAAAGCATGGGCAGTCTGGTCTGTGGCCAAGTTAGGACATTGCGATGTTTGTATTACCGATGAGGGGGCAGCCCGGAGGTTAATCAATATATTTAAAAATAAGGAGGAAAATAGTAATGGCAATTAAAGTTGGTATTAATGGTTTTGGTCGAATTGGTAGACTTGTATTTCGAGGTGCTATTAATGATCCTGATGTAGACATCGTAGCAATTAACGACTTAACTGATGCTAAAATGTTGGCTCATTTACTAAAATACGACTCAGTTCATGGTAAATTTGATGGAGAAGTTAGTGTTGAAGGCGATTCTATCGTAGTTAATGGTAAAAAAATTAAAGTATATGCCGAAAGAGATCCAAAAAATCTACCTTGGGGTGACCTAGGCGTAGAATATGTAATTGAATCAACTGGTGTTTTCCGTTCCCGTGAACAAGCACAATGGCATATTGATGCAGGTGCTAAAAAAGTAATCATTACTGCTCCAGCTAAAAACGAAGATATCACTATCGTGCTTGGCGTTAACGAAGATAAATATGATGCTAGCAAACATCATGTAGTTTCTAATGCTTCTTGTACTACAAACTGCTTAGCTCCTTTTGCTAAAGTACTTAATGATAAATTCGGTATTAAAAAAGGTTTAATGACTACAATTCACTCTTATACAAATGACCAAAGAATTTTAGATTTACCACACTCCGACTTCCGTCGTGCACGAGCTGCAGCTGAAAACATTATTCCAACAACAACTGGTGCAGCTGCTGCAGTGGGTTTAGTATTACCAGAGTTGAAAGGTAAATTAGATGGTTTTGCTTTACGTGTACCTACTCCAACAGTTTCTGTTGTTGACTTAGTAGCTGAAGTTGAAAAAGAAACAACTGCTGAAGAAGTTAATGCTGCTTTGAAAGAAGCTGCTGAAGGTGCCTTAAAAGGTATCTTAGGTTATGAAGAAGAACAATTAGTATCTATGGACTACAAAGGAGATCCTCGCTCCTCAATTATTGATGCTAGCTTAACTACAGTAATGGAAGGCAACATGGTTAAAGTAGTTTCCTGGTATGATAACGAGTGGGGCTACTCCATGCGCGTAGTTGATCTAGTAAAATATATGGATGCTAATAAGTAATACTGAAAATGAGGGGGAGTTCCCCCTCATTCCTTAGGTTTAAGGAGGGATTTCGATGAACAAACAGATCATTACTGATGTAGATGTCCGGGGTAAACGAGTTTTAATGCGTGCTGACTTTAACGTGCCTGTAAACGAACAAGGTGAGATTACCGATGACAAAAGAATCACTGCAGCATTACCAACTATTAAATATTTAGTGGACCATAAGGCAAAAGTAATTTTAATGTCCCACTTTGGTAGACCAAAAGGTAAGCCTGTTGATTCGATGCGGCTTGATCCAGTAGCTAAACGTTTATCTGAATTACTGGGTCAACCAGTTGTTAAAGTAGATGACTGTATTGGTGAAGTAGTAGAGCAAGCGGTAGCTAACTTAAATGAAGGCGATGTTTTATTACTGGAAAACGTTCGTTTTTATGCTGAAGAGGAAGCGAATGATTTAGAGTTTGCCAAGAAGTTAGCTGCTGTAGGTGACATTTACGTTAATGATGCTTTTGGTACTGCTCACCGGGCTCATGCTTCCACAGCTGGAGTTGCTGAATATTTGCCAGCAGTATCTGGATTTTTAATGGAAAAAGAATTAAAATTCTTAGGTGGCGCAGTTAATGATCCTAAACGTCCTTTTGTTGCCATTTTAGGTGGAGCAAAAGTTCAAGATAAAATTGCTGTAATTGAAGCTTTACTTAATAAAGTCGATACATTGATTATCGGCGGTGGCATGGCCTATACATTCCTAAAGGCTAAAGGCTATGAAATTGGTAAATCTTTATTAGATGCGGATCGCATTGATTTTTGTAAAAAAATTATGGCAGATGCAGAAGCTAAAGGAGTACAATTACTATTGCCCGTTGATGTAGTAGTTGCTGCTGAATTTGCTGCAGATGCTGAGCATAAGGTAGTAGCTGCTGATCAAATCCCAGCTGATTGGGAAGGATTAGATATAGGACCTGAGACAATTAAATTATTTAGCGATGCAATTGCTAAGGCCGAAACAGTAATTTGGAACGGTCCTATGGGTGTGTTTGAGTTCCCTGCTTTTGCTAAAGGAACCAATGCAGTAGCTCAAGCCTTAGCTGACAGTTCGGCGATTACAATTATTGGCGGCGGAGACTCTGCTGCTGCTGTTGAACAAGCTGGCCTAGCTGAGAAAATGACTCACGTATCTACTGGTGGCGGAGCGTCTTTAGAATTTTTAGAAGGTAAAGAGCTACCAGGAGTAGCAGCACTTAACGATCGTTAGGAGGGTGCTAAGTGCGAAAACCTATAATTGCGGGCAATTGGAAAATGCATAAGACAATCGGTGAAGCTATCGAAACTTGTCGCAATTTAGCAGAATTAATTGAAGAACAAAATGTTGAAGTTGTTGTTTGCCCGCCATTTACTGCTTTATCAGCTGTAAATGCCCTTGGATTAGCTAATATTGGTTTAGCAGCGCAAAACATGGCTGATGCAGAATCAGGGGCTTATACCGGAGAAGTATCTGTTTTGATGTTAAGAGATATAGGTTGTAAATATGTGATCTTAGGTCACTCAGAACGGCGTGAACTCTTTAATGAAACAGATGAACAAATCAATAAAAAGGCCCGTTTAGCTTTGAAATATAGGATCAATCCAATTATTTGTGTTGGAGAAACTTTAGCACAAAGAAAGGCTAACGAAACAGAAACTGTAGTTGTTAGCCAAGTTAAAGCAGCATTTGATGGGATTACTGCTACAGATGCTGTAAATGTTGTGATTGCTTATGAGCCCATTTGGGCGATTGGCACTGGAGAAACTGCTAGTGCTGCTGATGCTAATCAAGTAATTGCTACCATTAGAAAAACTATTGCTGAGATTTATGATCAAGAGGTAGCCAATGCTGTTCGAATTCAGTATGGCGGAAGTGTTAAATCCAGTAACATTAAAGAATTAATGGCTGAGCCTGAGATTGATGGTGCATTAGTAGGCGGTGCAAGTCTCGATGCTAAAGAATTTGCCGCTATCGTTAATTATAACGTAGCAAAATAGGGGGGATTTATGTGGGTGCAAAAAAACCTGTAGCATTAATCATATTAGATGGATTTGGCTTAAGTGAGAATAAAGAAGGCAATGCAGTTGAAGCAGCACGTAAGCCAACAATCGATTGGTTATGGGAAAACTGTCCCTCTGCTACTTTAAGAGCATCTGGAGAAAGTGTTGGTTTAATGGCTGGTCAAATGGGTGACTCTAACGTAGGTCACTTAAATATTGGTGCAGGACGAATTGTGTACCAAGACGTGGCACGAATTTCTAAGGCCATTAAAGAAGGAGAATTTTTCAAGAACGAACAGCTATTAAAAGCTATTAACCATGCTAAAGAAAATAGTACTAAATTACATTTAATGGGATTAGTATCGCCTGGTGGTGTACATAGTCACAGCATGCATCTTTATGCGTTATTGCAAATGGCTAAAGAGCATGGTTTGCAAGATGTGTACGTCCATGCTTTTCTCGACGGGCGTGATGTCCCCCCTTCTAGTGCAGCTGAATATTTAGCTGAGCTAGAA
>ERZ773359.2803-NODE-2803-length-21261-cov-5.034613_pt1 | contig 21261 bp, 21 predicted proteins | sample MGYA00374955_ERZ773359 | MGnify/ENA primary metagenome ERZ773359 (study PRJEB29098, sample SAMN04486028) | biogas fermenter metagenome | study: EMG produced TPA metagenomics assembly of the Biogas fermentation microbial communities from Germany - Plant 4 DNA1...
ATATAAATAACAAACCGCTTCCTCCTATTATTTCAGTATTATTTCAGTATTATTTCAGTATTATTTGAGCTATCCTCTCCTTATATCAATTTTACTAAATTAAGGAATGATTGTCCAAAAGTTTGAATATCTTTTTTCCTAATCCAGCTCAATTGCCCCGGTATAGAGTTGATAGTATCTGCCGCCCATCTCTAGTAGTTCTTCATGGGTACCCTGCTCAATAATTTCACCTTGTTCTAAAACGATAATCTGATCAGCATTTCGTACAGTAGATAAGCGATGCGCAATTACAAAGGTTGTTCGGTTTTTCATCAGTTGATCCATGCCACGTTCAATGTATTTTTCAGTCCTGGTATCTACAGAACTAGTTGCTTCGTCTAATATCAAGATTGGTGCTTTAGAAATTGCAGCCCGAGCAATATTTAGTAATTGACGCTCTCCTTGACTTAAGTTTGCCCCATCACCATCAAGTAGGGTATCATAACCATCTGATAATCTTTCAATAAATGAATGAGCACAAGCAATTTTAGCTGCCGCAATTACTTCTTCATCTCTGGCATCTAAGCGTCCATAACGGATATTCTCCCTAACTGTTCCAGAAAACAAATGAGTATCCTGTAAAACCATCGCAATATTACTTCTTAATGAATCTTTCTTGATTTTCTTAATATCAATACCATCGATTAAAATCTGACCTTCTTCGATTTCGTAAAATCGATTGATCAAGTTGGTAATCGTAGTCTTGCCTGCCCCAGTAGAACCCACGAAAGCTATTTTCTGACCTGGTTTAGCTGTAACATTGATATTTTTCAAGATGGTTTTACCAGGCACATAACCAAAAGTCACATTTTTTAGTACTACTTCGCCTTTAATTGGTCGTGCATCATCCATCTGATTAACTTCAGAGCAGATCCCGATGGCATCTGCAGGATCAGCTGCTTCAGGTGTTTCATCCATTACTTCGAATACCCTTTCTGCCCCAGCTAGAGCTGCATATATCGTATTCATTTGCTGTGATAATTCATTAACTGGTCTAGAGAACTGTCTGGAATAATTAGTAAAAATTGTTAGTCCACCAATATCAAAATTAGCAGTTAAACATAAAATACCACCAACCGTTGCTGATAAGGCATAGCTTATCTGACTCAAGTTACCCATTACGGGACCCATAATTCCACCAAAGAATTGAGCCTTCATTTGCCTATTCCGCAATTCATCGCTAAGGAATTCAAATTCCTTCATGGTAGTTTCTTCATGACTAAATACCTTGATCACTTTCTGACCACTAACTGTTTCCTCAATATAGCCATTAATCGCACCAAGCACTTGCTGCTGTTCTGCAAAGTATCTGCGACTTCGCAGGCCGATCAAACGTCCTACATAAGTTAAAAAAGGAACTGTGACGATGGTAACAATAGCTAAAATCCAATTTGTAACAAACATTAACGTTACTGTACCAATTAAGGTTACAATACCAGAAAAGATTTGGGTCATGGTACTATTCAGCATCATGCCTACTAAATCTAAATCATTAGTAAAGCGGCTCATAATATCACCATGAGTATGAGTATCATGGTATTTTACTGGTAATTTCTGGATTTTACTAAATAAATCTTCTCTAATCTTCACTTGCGCGTTTTGAGATACTCCAACCATAATTCGTTGTTGAAGATATGAGCAAAGCACACCTATAAAATAAATCGCAGCCATAATTAGAATACCTAGAAGAAGATTTGCTACTTTTTCATCTACTGTCCGATCTGCTGCTACTAAGTTATTAATAATGGGACGTAGAATATAACTTCCACCTAAAGTAGTCAAACTTCCGCCTAACACACAAATAAAAACTAGTAAGATTTTATATTTATCGCTTCCAATATAAGCAAGCAGCCTTCTGATAGTAGCTGAAGCAGATTTTGGTTTACCTCCACCAATAGCGCCACGAGGACCCCGAGGTCTACCAAAACCGCCCGGTCTTCTTCCACCTGAACCAGCCAGATCACTAGTTCTACTTCCGTATCTGCGAAGTAATAATTCTTTTCTCTCTGCACTAATTTGACTCATTATGCGGTCTCCTTCTTGTCCATCTGTGAGTAATAAATCTCTGAATATGCCGTACAACTTTCTAGCAATTCAGTGTGGGTACCGATCCCGGTAATTTTACCGTTATCAAGCACAATGATTTTATCAGCATTGATTACGGAAGAAATTCTTTGGGCAATAATGATTTTTGTTGTTCCTTTTAACTCGTTATGGAAGCTTTCCCTAATTCTAGCTTCTGTTGCGGTATCGACTGCACTAGTACTATCGTCTAAAATTAAGATTTTCGGCTTCTTCAATAACGTTCTCGCAATACATAATCTTTGCTTTTGTCCGCCAGAGACGTTAACACCACCTTGTTCTAGCTCGGTTTCATATCCTTTTTCAAAAGAAGTAATAAATCCGTGAGCTTGAGCTGCTTCAGCCCATTTGCAAACTTCTTCGTCAGTGGCATTCTCATCTCCCCATTTAAGATTTTCCTTAATCGTACCGGAAAAGAGCACGTTTTTCTGCAAAACAATACCGACTCCGTCACGTAAATGTTTCAAGTTATAATCCTTAACGTTTATATCATCAACTAGTACTTCACCCTGATCCACATCATATAATCTAGGAATTAGTTGGACTAAACTAGACTTGCCTGATCCAGTTGAACCTATAACTCCTACAGTCTCACCTGGATTGATGACTAAGTTAATATCTTCTAGCACCCATTTATCACTATTTTTATAGTATTTAAAGTGTACGCCTTTAAACTCTACTTTGCCATGTTTGACAGTTAGTTCCTTGTGGGCTGCATCGTCATCAGATAAATCAATCTCAGTAGTCAAAACTTCATCAATTCGTTTAAATGATGCAAAGGATCGAGTACTGTGTAAAATAATCATTGATACCATCATTAAAGACATTAAAATCTGAACCACATAGTTAACAAAAGCAGTAAGAACTCCAGCAGTCATATTGCCGATAATCACTTGATTACCACCAAACCACACAACAGCTAAGGTTGTAAGATTCATAGCCATGGTCATGATCGGCATTGTGAAAATTACTACTTTCATTGCATTTATAGTGCTATCTTTTAAATCAAGATTGGCCTTTTTGAATTTTTCTTCCTCAAATCTTTCCCTAACAAAGGACTTAACAACTCGGATATTAATCAAATTTTCCTGAGTAGTAGTATTTAAAGCATCAAGTTTTTGTTGCATTTTAGTAAAACGGGGAAAAGCTACTTTCATAATCACCAAAAGTGCGATAGCTAACAAGGGAATAATGCACAATATAGTTAAAGCTAGTTGTGAATTTAGTCTAAATGCCATTATTAGGGCACCAATTAGCATCCCTGGTGCTCTTAAGGCTAATCTCAAAGACATTTGCAGTAAGCTCTGCACCTGGGTAATATCATTAGTTAACCGTGTAATCAGTGATCCAGTGTGATATTGATCGATATTAGTAAACGAGAACTTCTGAATTTTATAAAACATGTCTTTGCGCAAATCGTTGGCGAATCCAGTTGAAGCTTTAATGGCAAAATATGCTCCGCCTACACCGCCAGTCATCATAATCAAGGCAGTAATTGCCATGATTATACCCATCATAATGATATAAGCAATACCTCTTCCACCTGTGATTCCTTGATCGATGATATTACTTAACAACAGTGGCATAACCACTTCACCAATTACTTCAATAATCATTAAAATAGGTCCGATAATAAAAGCTGATAAATAAGGTTTTATATACTTCCAATAGCGTTTCATATTCCACTATAACCTTTCTTTTTCTAAATTTATATCATTCTCCATTTTAACCAAATTAGCATCTAGCTTTTTCAACAGCTGTGACAAGGTAGATTTTTCTTGTTCAGTAAAATTGGCAAAAACCTTAGTATCAGTTGATTCAAAGATCTGCCTACTTTGCATAACAACCTGATTTCCTTTTTCTGAAATCGTAATTTTCTTAAGTCGATTATCTGCTTCATCTATTTCCCGATTGATATATCCATTATTCTCCAATTTTTTCAAGGACACTGCAATAGTTGCCGGCGAAACTCGCATCAATTTAGCAAGTTCTGCTTGTGAAGCATTGGGATTACGAGAAATCTCCATCAATAGGCGATACTGCCCATGAAAAACACCTGTTTCCTCTAGAAAACCCTGCATAATTTTTCTGTGTTTCTTAGCGAAGCTTATTAACTGAAAAATTATTTTCTTGTCACTAATGTCATCTATATTTTTATCGGTCATTTTATAAATTTTCACCGCCTCTTGTGTTTGAATTTTAATTAGCTAGCTAATAATTGTAGGATAACATTTTGATTTCTCACTGTCAATCTCATTTTATACAAGAAATACGCCATCATGTTGATGGCGTATACTAAAATTCGAATCAGCCTAGCAACATTCTCACTAGCACTAATCAGATTTTCCTGACCTGCTTCTAAAGCTTCAGTAACAGTACAAATATTTGATAAAATGCTAAACATGGCGGTTAGTCCGTGATCATACAAAACTTCTGCCCCTTCACCAATACTTCCAACTAAAGCGATTACCGGAACTTGGTAGCATTTAGCTAGAGTGGAAATCCCAAAGATAGTTTTGCCATAAACTGTTTGACCATCAATCCTGCCTTCGCCAGTAATAACATAATCTGCATCTTTTAAGTATTGGTCAAGTTTTGTGTGTTGAATAACCAGTTCAACACTTTGACTAATTTAGCAGAAAGAAAAGCAATTAATCCTGCCCCTAGCCCACCAGCTGCTCCTGCACCTAGAACTTGATCCACCTTTTTACCAACCTGTTCTTTAATAATCTTGGCATAGTGTTTTAGGTTGTTATCTAACTGTTTCACCATTTCTGGTGTTGCACCTTTCTGTGGACCAAAAACATAGGAAGCTCCATTATTCCCTGTTAAAGGATTAGTTACATCACAGGCAACCTCTACATTCACCTCTGTTAGTCTTTGATCAAGTTTACGAACATCTATTGTATGTAAACGCTCTAACGAGCCGCCACCGAAAGGCAATTCATTACCATCCTGATCTAGTAATCTACCAGCAAGAGCCTGAAACATGCCTGCACCGCTATCATTAGTAGCGCTGCCACCAATACCAATCACTAGATGTTTGGCACCTTTGTCTAAGGCAGCTTTAATTAACTGACCAGTTCCATAAGTAGTAGTAATCAAGGGATTGCGCTGCTGACGTGGAACTAAGTGTAGTCCACTAGCAGAGGCCATTTCTAATACAGCAGTTTTACCATCACCTAATAGACCGAAACTTGCACTCACTGGTTCACCTAATGGACCTAAAACCTCTACTTGATATAACTGACCATTGGTTGCATTCACTAAAGAATGGGTTGTACCCTCTCCTCAGTCAGCCATAGGTACTTTAATACACACAGCATCTGGAATTACTTTTTTCACACCTAACTCAATGGCATCAGCCGCTTCTTTAGCTGTCATGCATTCTTTAAATGAATCAGGAGTAATCACAATCCGCAACTAATCCAGCCTCCCATTATAAAAATCAACGTTCAAACCCCTGGTAACTCTTATTTTGGTGATAGATTAGTGAAAACTCTTAGTAGCTTTTAGACAGGAAGCATCTTTCTCTCCTCCGACATCATTTCCCTATAAAACAAACATTAATAAAATTATCGGATAGGCAATAAACAAATTCTTTTTGCAGCTCAGATAAACGCACCCATATAATAATCCTCCGAGGCAAGACAATAAACCAACTAATAAATCACCTTTTGTTAAGATGTGAGCTAAACCCCAAGTTAAGGCAACTAAAATACCACCCCAGGGAACATTGCTCCTTTTAAACCATATTTCTCCAGCTTGTTGCGCAAATACAATGATTAACACAAAGAGACCTGTTTCAACTATGTAATACATATATTGAAAAATAAATTGTAACCAACCGTGGTATCGTAATTCTTTCACAACTTTAAAGCCATTCCAGTCAATCACACTAATAACTACTGATAGGATCAGCAAACCAAGGCAGAGCATCAAACGTTTAATCTCTACCCTACTTTTTTGTGAAAGGATGTCAAAATTTAGTTTTCTCCTAGCTATCATTATTAATACATAAGAAGTTATTAACCATAGCACACAAGTTAAAGTCCAATGTAATATGTTTTCTATAGTAGAAAACTCACTAAGTGTTTTACCATAAATCAGTGGTTCAACAAGAAAGGCCAATAATGCTTCCAGTCCTAATCCTGCAAAGGCTAACATACTTAAGTAAAAAAATGCTAAACCCTCATTTATTTCTCGGTTTTTATAAAGCATATTTGTGCTCCTCTCAAATCTGTAATCCTATTCTAATCAATCGGATGAACCTAAAGTTATTGCCTCTATCTTTTTATCTATCCATTTATAGACATTTAATATCTCTTTCTCATAATCACCACTGAGCTCAAAGTAGGTAGCATAATGTTTATTACACTGTTCCTTAACTTGTAAGTTAAGCGTAATAAAATTCTCTGGAGTCATATAATTAGGATCATATTCTTTAAGTTCGATAGCCCTTAGATGTTTTATAATTTCTGAATCAAAATGCTCTGCAATATAATCTTCCGAAAAACCTAAGAATAAGGCTATTATATGTTCTAAGTACTCGGGTGCAAAATCCTTTCTATATCCTGGAGGTATATAGCATCCTTCAATTATAATATGTTGCCTATTCTCAATATTGGTCATGATCATACCTTGGACAATTGGCCACAATTTATTTGTCAGTTCATCATCACTGTCGGTTGCAGAAAAATCGCAATAGCTACTACCACGAATTAATCCCATTTTTATATGGTCTATCGATATATAAGGTACCTTGTATCTTTCTAGCAATTTTTGAGCCAGCAACGTTTTTCCAGTACAACTAGCTCCACCAATTAATATAACCATACACACTCTCCACTCCATCTTAGTTCCCCAATAAAACGTTTTGAATCTTTAAACGTTCCTGGTGACTCCGAAGCCTCAACGTCGAGCAGCTACTTATCCGAGGATTCTATACGATACCCATGATAGCTTATTTTTTAGCAATTATAATTGTCGTGTTTCCCATTCGCCAAACCATCTCTACGTTTGAAAAGCCAGCTTGTTTTAACAGTGCAATTTGATTATCGATTGTACACGGGGTATCATAATGATAAAGTTCTCCTTCTGATAGATTTAGCTTTTGTCTCAGTTTAGCGTATTCAGCAAAAAATCGAACCTCCTCGGCCTGATCTGTAACCATATAGTCACACTCTATATAAACTCCCTTTGAATTAAGTGCATGATAAACCTTAGTATAAAGTGCAACTTTTTCTGCGTGCGTAAAGTGATGCATTGTTTGAAAAGAAATTGCCGTATCAAAACAATTTTTCCCAAAATCATATTCTAAATAATTGCCACAGATTAATTGAATATCTTTGTCAGGATATTTCTCTTTCAGCTTATCTAACATACAATCACTAATGCTCTTCATATTCTGAACGGGCTATCCCCCACTTAGAAGCAAACCAATCAATTGCCCTTGCAGAATAACTTGGATAATTCCTAATTGAAATGATTCTATAGTTCATTTACTTATCTCCTTTAATATAATCCTTAGTTTTTCAGTGAGTTAAAATAATAGCTATTTACTTGATCAGCTATTCGGCCTATCCTTGCTAAATTGTTAGTCTTGCAATAATTCTATCGCTCTTTTATAAAGTAGATCGAACTCACAACCACAGCTTCCACACTCTTGATCAGCTTGTTTAATTACCGAAAGTAATTCTTCATTACTTATATTATTTTCTAACCAAGCTTTTGATATCTTCGATTCTAAAATTATTCTTTTCTATATAGGGCATAGCAACTCCTACTATGAATCCAACCATCTCTCCCTCTTTCAGTATAACCCAGCCCATATATATTACCCATTGTAAACTTGAAGACTTATTCTTTACTTTTTCAAAATCATAGTTTTCATTCCAAGACTCCTGAGAGTATAAAAGGAAACCCATCTAGCAAGCAAAGCTTGCTTTGATGGGTCTAAGTGTATACTATCTTAATTTAAACTCAGAATAAATATGTTCATATTCTTCTAATACATTCTCTACTCCAATATAGAAACTGGTGTTAGCTGCAACTTCGTCAGGCAGATTTAACATAGGATTGTTTCTATAATCCTCTGGTAAGTATGGTTCTGCAGCTTTATTAGGAGTAGTAAACTTAGTTATATCAGCAATCTTAGCTGCAATTTCTGGCTGCATAATAAAGTTTAGGAATTGATACGCGTTATCTTTATTTGGTGCCTCTTTAGACATTATCCAGCAATCAATATAAATCGGGTATCCTTCTTCAGGAAAGACTGGTTGTAACTTATTATTAGCAGCTTGTCCTTTAACAGCTTGGTTAGAATACATAAAACCTACAACTGCTTCGCCATTAACTAATGAATCCTCTGGAGTATTAGTTTCAAATCGAACAATATTGTCTTTTAAAGCAAATAAACGTTCTTTAGCTTCTGATACCTTTACCGGATCTGTTTCATTATACTCATAGCCTAAGGATTTTAATACTAAGCCAATGATTTCTACTGACCAGTCGATTAACACAATACTATTCTTTAATTCTGACTGCCATAAATCCTTATAACTAGTAATTGGTTGTGCCCCTAAGGCTGCTACTGCTTCAGGGTTTACCAATAAGAAAGAAGTTGAAATAGCGTATGGAATGGAATATTCATTGTTCTCATCATAATAGTTACCTTGATAGACTGGGTTGATATTTTTAATATTAGGCAACTTAGATTTGTCCAAATTTTCTAGCAAACCGTTTTGTCTTAAAATATCAACCATATAATCTGTCACAACTGCTAAATCATATTGATCAGGATTGGCTTCTAACAGAGACTGCATGTCTTCATTGGAAGTAACTTCTTTATAGTTAACTTTGATTCCTGTTTCCTCGGTAAACTGATCGATAATCTCTCGCGGAATAAAATCACCGCCCCAAGTCATTAAGTTAATAGCTTCCTGACCTTCACTTCTGTTAATGTTTACATAAATTAGCGCACCAACAGCAATTACAATAAGTAATGCAATTAAAATTTTGTTGCCCTTCATTTTGATAACCCCCTATTTTTACTAATTTTACTAATATACTGGTTTAAACCAATAATAAAGAACGTGCCGACCAAGATCAAAGTACACAGGGCATTTACTTTTGGTGTAACGCCAACCCGCATCATTGAAAAAATGTGTACTGGCAAAGTTGTTGAAGTCGGACCTGACATATAGGTAGAAATCACAACATCATCTAAGGACATGGCAATGGCTAACAGGGATGAGGTAACAATCGACGGCATTATCAATGGTAAAATTATAGTGTAAAAGGCTTGCCATTTAGTTGCACCTAAATCTCTAGCAGACTCAATAATTGAGCGATCAATTTCCTGCAATCTCAATAGTACCATAATGTAAACATAAGGTACACAAAACAATGAATGCGACAACACCAAAGTTAAATGCCCAAAAGGCAGTTTTAAAGCATTAAAAAAGATCAATAATGATACCCCTAAGGCAACCTCCGGAACAAGTAAGGGTAAAAGCATCATCCGTTGAATCGTCTGCTTCATTTTTGTGGTAACCATTAACGAAACCATGGCGGCAGCAGTACCTAAAACAGCAGAAAAAATAGCAGTTAGGATCGCTACTTGAATACTAATAGCGAAAGCTTCTCCAATTACTCGATCACGAAATAATTGTCGGTACCAGTCTAAAGTAAATCCTGTCCACTTAGCAGTAGAAGGACTAGCATTAAAAGAATATAGAACTACACTTAAGATAGGCAGGTAAAGTATAACAAAAAACAACGATAGATAAAATATTCCAAATCTGTTGGTTTTACTTTTCATTGAAATAATCCTTCCCCTTTATCCTTCGTGATCCGGCCATAAATTGAAATAACTAGGGTAACTAATAAGATCATTCCTACAGAAAAAGCTGCAGCTAATGGTCGGTTTCGACCGCGATTCACTAAAGTATTAATCAGGTTCCCTAAAAAGATTGTTTGTCCACCGCCTAAAAGATCGGAAATGAAATATAGGCCTAGCGCTGGAGTAAATACCAAGGTAAAACCACCTGCTATACCCGGTATGGTCAAGGGAAGAACAATTTTAAAGAATGTCTTTACTTTACTAGCTCCCAAATCATAGGATGCTTCTAGCAAAGAACGATCTAATTTATCGACCGAATTGTAAATAGCTACTATCATAAATGGAATCAGCATATAAACTGTACCAATTAATGTGGTACTAAATTTATACATCATGGGAATCGGTTTATCTATAATTTTTAGGGCTAATAGGACATTATTAATCAGTCCAGTATTCCCTAACAGGATTACCCAGCCATAAGTTCTAAGTAGACTAGAAATCCAGAAAGGCAACATAAACAAGGCAATCGCTAAGTTTCGTTTCTTTGGCTCAAGCTGAGATGTAATATACGCCACTGGATAACCAATTAACAAAGTAATAAATCCAGTAAGTAAAGCTAGTAAAAAAGAATTAGCAAAAACTCTTAAGTAAATTGGGTCAAAAACCTTTTGATAATTCTCTAGGGTAAACCGAAAAACTACATTACCTAAGTGATCCCTAGACATAAAGCTTAAAACCACTACATAAACCAAGGGGATACCAACGAGTAATCCAAACCAGATCAGAAATGGAATCGCTAAAACATTTCGCTTCAATGTTTTCATGCTAAACCCCTTTCCTCCTGGTTAACTTGTCCTTCTAATGGTAATAAAATAGCTCCTCCATCAATCCATGTCAGATAAACCTGATCGCCTTCTTTACAAGGACATGCAGTACGATACTCGACAACTGTCAATGACAGATCTGCTACTTGCACATCTATTCGAATTTGTGAACCAGCATAGTGAACCGAAACAACTTCTGCCTTTATGGAATTAGGTTGTGGATCACAAGAAACCTGCATTTTATCTTTATGGACGGCTAAAATGCCTAGTCCACCAGCTTGAATTTTGTCTGACTCTACTGAATTGGTTACAGTTAACTCATTTTGCCCTAGCTTAACCTTAGTAGCATCTGTTCCGGTTTCTAACACTTCTACTTCCAGAATATTCCGATCACCAATAAACTCAGTTACAAATAGGTTCTTAGGATTGTTATAAATCTCTCGTGGACTGCCAAGTTGCTGAATTACCCCTTGATCAATTACTATAATTCGATCCGACATATTTAAGGCTTCATCTTGATCATGAGTTACATAAACAAAGGTAGTACCTGTTTTTTTCTGCAACTGAGATAATTCAGTCTGCATATGCTTCCGCAGTTTCAAATCTAAGGCACCTAAAGGCTCATCTAAAAGCAAAATAGCAGGTTGATTAATTAACGCCCTAGCAATAGCAATTCTCTGTCTTTGCCCACCTGATAATTGATCAGGCATTCGTTTTTCATAATCAATCATTTGTACTAACTCTAAAACTCGCTGAACCTCAATTTTTAACTGTTCTTCAGTCATACTTTTTTTAACTCGCGGACCATAAGCAATATTGTCATAAACGTTGAGATGCGGAAACAAAGCATAGTTCTGAAAAACAGTGTTAATGTTCCGCTTATTGGGGGCTAAATCTTTAATAGATTGACCATTTAACAGGATGTCGCCAGAATTAATTTCTTCTAATCCGGCAATACATCTTAACAGCGTTGTCTTACCACAACCAGACGGACCCAGTAGGGTAAGAAATTCTCCCTGGTAAATATCAAAACTAATATCCTTTAAGGCCTGAAAATCCCCATAGTATTTATTTATGTTCATCAAGCTTAGCAATGGTTTCTTCACAGACTGCTTCCTTCCCTATCAATGATAAAATTAATTCGATTCCTCTAAAGTAAGTATAAGTTAATTAGTTAGCTATGTCAAAAAACAATCAAAGGCTGTTACACTAAAATTTAGCATAACAGCCTCAAAAACAACTCATGTCACCTTATTTTAAATATTCAGCTAAACCTATATTAAGCCGTTTAATTTCTTCGCAAGCCATTTGCGCTACCTGTGTTGCTCCCCATGGGCTTAGATGGGTAACATCATGTGGAACATAAAATTTCTTTAGATTATCAGAACCAAGTTCCTTCACTAATTTTTCAGTGGTTTTTTGTAAATCAAGTAAAGGCACATTCATTTCTTCCGCTACCTGAATTGCTGCCTTCGGATAATCTCCATGAGTATCTTGGAGCACACCATCTTCAAACTTACCACGAACAATGGAAGTGCAAAGAATTGGATTACCGCCTTTTTCCCGAGTTTGGTTCACATAGAATCTTAAATTATCCGCATAAGTAGTGAAAGGCTCTGTACGACGCTCTTCATCAGCTTTTTGGTCATTATGACCAAACTGAATAATTACCCAATCACCTGGTTGGATAGCGTTATAAACTGGTTCCCATAAACCTTCTCCTAAAAAGCTTTTAGAACTTCTACCATTTTTAGCATGGTTATCCACAACAATGCCTTCTTTAACAAATTCTGGTAGTTTCTGTCCCCAGCCACACTCCACCTCTTGCTCAAGTGGTTTATTCGCCATAGTTGAATCGCCAATCATAAAAATAGTAATATTTTTGAAATTTTGTTCTGTTGTCATGTTTACCTCCAAATCTAAGTCACTAACAAGTCTACTAATAAAATATAACATAAATTACCAGGTGTAACAAGACTAACTAGAACGATAACTTGTCATCTGAACTCATTACACATGGATAGTTTTAATTCTGAAAATAAAGTAATAGTACAAATAGGCTAGCATAAAGCCCATAAAAATTTTAAATGACAAAATTTCTACAGTTATCGCCGATATTAACATGACACTTGAAGCAAAAATTACTAACTTAATCTTAGTGCCCAGCTTCATAGACCGCTCCCGCATAAAGTCTTCCAAATGATTTTGATAAAGCTTAGTCGATACAAACCATCTATTAAACCGATCTGAGCCCCTCGTAAAAAAGAAAGATGCTAGTAATAAAAAAGGAGTCGTTGGCAAAACTGGTAGGAGCACACCTAACGAACCGAGAGCGACAAAAAACAAGCCTAGACAAATGTACAATGTATTTCTTAATCTTCGACTCAATCAAGATCACCATTCCCTAAATTTGAATATGTAAACAACCCTAACTACCGATAATGAAAATCGTTTTCAGTATAATTTTACCAAATCTTTTTTGCTGATCAATAAGAATTTTAACCTCTACTTTGACGCAACTGCGCTAAATTTTCAAAGAAGAGCCACCCATTTTCTGCGTTACCACTTATTAATGATGCAATCATAGAAGGAGTTTTAAAAGATAAATTAACCAGAGTCTGATAGTAGCCATTTGCTTCTACAATTTTATTGTCCTGCAACAAATCATCAATTATCTCTGTATAGCGATTATAGAACTTACCTCCATCAGACCAATTCCTCGCTGATTCTATTGGCCGACGGATATATGACCCCGAGTGTAGTACAAATCTGCCATCTTGAACAAAAATCCTAGCCTTAAACCGATTGTTTTTGGGGTAATAGAAATCATTGCTTTCACTAATTTTTAGTTCATTAAACTCAATTCCTTCTGCTTTTAATAAAAACTCAATTTGGTCAATATAAGCCATCAAATTTGGCTTGTCAAAAATACTAATATTCGGCTCACTTCGCAGATCTTTGTTTTCTAATATAAAAGCACTAGAATTTCTTAACTTATCAATGAAATAGTATTCGATAAAATCAATTGTCATAGCATCAAAGGAATTGTTATCTGTGACAAACATAATACAATAGGACCAAAACTTTTTTGAACGTTCATGAGCTAACATGCGTTTTGCTCCAGTAGTAGATTGACCAATATAAACCTTAGTTATTTCATTATCTTCTGCTTCATTAAACAAAAAATAGACAGCGTAGTTTGTCCCCATTTCCAGTTTCTCAACATCTTTAATGTGATCACGAGTAAAATAAAATGCTCGAATCTGATTAGTCCGATCTTGAAAAACCTTTAATGAGGATGCTTTGGTAACATCCGGATATAAGTAAGTTATTGTCTTTTGCATCTAAACACCTCACATAAACCCTAGTGATTATCATTAGGTTTACCATCACCCCTATGGCCATATTCGGCTTTGCTCATTATTTCCCTGGAAATATCGCATACTTTACATAATACCGCTGACTAACGTGGAAGGTGTTACTTTTTTCATGGCGAAATACCAAATCAATACAATTGTGCAAGGAGCATCATTATGGATATTATTATTGTTGGTGCTGGCAAATTAGGTCTGCGACTGGCTGAACTATTTTCTCAAGACCAAAACAACTTAACGATCATTGACATCAGCCAAGAAAGACTAGAAAATGTTAGCAGTTATTTAGATGTCTTAACAATTCTGGGAAATGGTGTTCAACTGAAAATCCTAAAACAAGCACAAGCTGGACGAGCAGAACTATTTATTGCAGCAACTAGTTCTGACGAAGTAAATGTTCTTGCTTGTTCCTTAGCCAAACAACTAGGTAGTAAACGGGTTATTGCCCGGATCAGAAATCCAGATTATGGTGAGCAAATTGATTTATTTCGTGATCACTTTAATATTGATTATATAGCCAATCCAGAACTAGAAATGGCAAAAGAAATCGCACGAAACCTGTTAAAGGGTTATTCTATTCATCTAGAAACCTTTGCTCATGGTAAAGTCACCATGGTAGAATTTCGAGTCAATGATTTAGCAGTACTAGCTGATAAAAGTTTAAGCCAGTTAGACTTGCCAAAAGGACTCCTAATTGCCGCTATTCTCCGAGATAACCAAACTATCATTCCACATGGTCGAACCAAATTACTACTCGGAGATGTGATTTATGTAATTGGCAAAAGAGAAAGTATCAACGAATTTTCCCAAGTATATAATGCGCCAATCCAAAAAACTCCAGTACGTAATGTGATGATTATCGGGGGTGGACGAGCTAGTTATTACCTTGCTCAAAAACTACTAATGAATCATGTACAAGTAAAAATAATCGAAAAAAACGAAGAACGCTGCCTATATCTAGCGGAGAATCTTAAAGGCGCATTAATCATTCACGGAGATGGAACTGATCGTGAGCTCTTGATGGAAGAAAATGCTGAAGAGATGGATGCTTTGATTTCGGTAACTGGTATGGATGAAGAAAACTTAATGATCGCTTTGCTTAGCAAAAAAATAGGTGTTCCTAAAGTAATTGCTAAGATAAGCCGCTCTAATTACATTCCTATTCTGGAACAGCTTGGCATTGACTTAGCAATTAATCCTGTAAATATTATTGCAGGCGAAGTGCGACGTTTTGCTCAAGGAGGAAACATCGTTTCTCTGTCCTTAATACTGCAAGGTGAAGCAGAAGTACTAGAAGCTATTGTTCCAGATGAAGCACGAATCGTCGGTAAACCACTTAGCAAACTAAATCTACCTGAAGGTATAATTATCGGAGCGATTGTCCGTGAGGGTTCGGTGATCATCCCTGACGGCTCATCAGTTATTGCACCTGATGATCGGATCATAGTCTTTTGTTTGCAATCAGAACAAACTACCTTAGAAAAGCTGTTACAGGGAAAAAGGGGCTTTTTCTATGAATTATGGCATAATCATAAAGATTCTCGGTAACTTATTGTTATTCCAAATAGCTGCGCTCTTGCCTTCACTTGGAATTGCACTTTATTTAGGCGAACCTGAGCTGCAAGCATTCTTATACACCATAGGAATTCTTGTCCTTTTTGGTGTGCCCTTAAGCCTTAAAAAAACCAAATCAAAAAGAATTCAAGCTAAAGAAGGTCTTACAATTGTCACTTTAGGCTGGGTGTTAGTTGCCTTTTTTGCCGCTTTTCCATTTTACTTATCAGGTGTTATTCCTTCATTTACAAATGCATTATTTGAATCAGTTTCTGGATTAACCACTACTGGAGCATCAGTCATTGATAATGTAGAAGCCTTATCCAAGGGGCTCTTATTTTGGCGTTCGTTTCTACCTTGGCTAGGAGGCATGGGAATAATTGTTTTAACCTTGGCTATTTCACCTACACTTGGTGTAGGTGGTTATCAAATCTATAAAGCTGAAACTCCTGGGCCAACAGCAGGTAAATTGTCACCGCGGTTACATGACACGGCCAAAATACTCTTTCTTGTGTATTTACTAATAACATTAGCCCTTACTGTTCTCCTTTACTTTGGAGGATTGTCCTTATTCGAGTCGTTAATTCACGCTTTCGGAACTATTGGCACCGGAGGACTTTCCACTAAAAATGCCAGTATCGGTGCTTTTAATAACCACTTTATCCCTTGGGTAATATCCATCTTCATGATCGCAGCTGGGGTTAACTTTTCACTTTATTATTTAATGTATCAGCGAAAATGGCGAGACGCTTTTAGTAATTCAGAATTCCGGCTTTACCTTGTTGTCATAGCTATTGGAACTATCTTAATTACCCTTAATTTATACGGTAATATTTATCAATCATTATCTGAATCTTTTCGTCAGGCATTTTTTCAAGTCAGTTCCTTTATTACCACTACTGCCTATCGGACTGTGGATTATGAGTCCTGGCCCCGATTTAGTCAGGGAATTCTGCTATTTCTGCTCTTTATTGGCGGCAGTTCAGGCTCGGCAGCTGGCTCTATTAAAGTAATTCGCCATCTTGTCTTATTGAAATTAATTAAACGTGAGATTTCAAAGATTCTGCATCCTAGAGCTTTTATCCCTATAAAAGTAGATGGAAAATCGATACCCAGCTCTGTTGAAACAAATATTGTTGGCTTTTTCTTCTTATATTTAGTGTTATTTGCATCCGGAAGTTTACTAATTATGCTATTCGAAAACATTGATTTTATTTCTGCTAGTACTGCTGTAGCGGCCTCACTAGGAAATGTTGGTGCAGGCTTTGGCTTAGTTGGTCCTGGTCATAGTTTCGACTTTTTTACAGCTGAAAGTAAAATGATATTAGCCTTTCTCATGTTATTAGGAAGGTTAGAGCTATTTACAATTTTTGTTTTACTTACACCTGACTTCTGGCGGAATTAAGTTAACATCCATTAAGCTTCAACTCAATTGTAAAAGATAATTATAAGGAATTTATCAGGAATAACATGAAATATATTTAATAAAAAAGCAGACCAAAACCGGTTAGTGCGGCGCTTTGGTCTGCACAAAGGAGATGAAATATGATATCATCACCTGTGCTGGAAAGCGTAATCTCACTCTTTTTAATTATCCTAGTAGGTGTTTATGCTTCCCGGAAAAAGATCATTACTGAGGATCTAAATCAAGGATTAGTTAATCTCCTAATTCAAATTGTACTTCCAGTGATGATTTTATCTTCATTTATTTATTCTTATGATCAGTCCATAAAGTCAGAAGTAGTAAAAACTTTCTACTATAGCTTGATCGCTTACTTATTGATGTTTAGTGCTTCTTACTTACTGCTATTGCCATTTAAAAGTGAAAAGAAAATAATTCTGCATTTTGCCAATGTATTTCCGAATACTGGCTATGTTGGATTTCCAGTGTTATATTCTATCTATGGCACAGAAGGTATTGTTTACGGTTCCGTATTTAATTTATTTTTTGTGATCTTCGTCTGGACTTATGGAATTTTCATCTATAGGGGAAGCTTGGATAAAACTAATTTAAAGCAGGAACTGAAACAGACTTTTCTTAATCCATCAGTTTTAGCAGTTGGGATAGGATTAATTATCATGACATTAAATCTCCAATTACCAAATTCGCTTGTAACCAGCATTAAGAATATTGGTAATATTACTGGTCCGCTATCCATGTTGATCATCGGAGTTATATTATCAAAAGCAAAAATTGGCAACTATACTAAAGACTGGACACTCTACTACGGTGCTATCTGTAAATTACTTTTAATACCTATAATTGTGTATCTAATTTCTTTGCTTACTGGTCAAAGCTCCAAAGCAATAAATTCAGTTATTATCATGACTGCTATGCCAGCTTCTGCCATGACCTCAATTCTTGCACAAAATTATAACCGAGAAACGGACTATGCAGCAGTAATTGTTTCCCTTACTACACTATTCTCAATTCTTTCCATTCCAGTGCTGCTAAAAATAATTCTCTAAAACTATTCAATCTTTGAGCCAAGCAAATCAAGTTATTGCCTTAGAATTTTTCCCATGGCTTTTCCTTTTGCTAATTCGTCAATTAACTTATCTAAATAGCGTATTACCTGCATTAATGGTTCTTCTATCTCTTCTACCCGCACACCACAGACAACACCCTTAATTAAACTCCGATTAGGATTTAATTGTGGAGCTTGCTTAAAAACGTCTCAAAATCAACTTCTTTTTCAAGTTGTTCTTCAAGCTGGTCTTGACTATACCCAGTTAACCATCGAATTATTTCATCTACCTCGTCCTTAGTTCGTCCTTTTCGCTCTGCCTTAGCAACATACATCGGATATACTTTAGCAAAGCTCATTGTATAAATTGAATGTTTACTCATGATTAAAATCGCCTTTCATAATATGTTTACAATTCATTATTCGCTGATATAATTGGGCTGCTTTTTCAAGATCAAAAGCAGCTAAGAAAATGTAATCTAAAATATTGGGATCAAAATCTAGATTTAATAATCGTTTAGCAAAACTCATAGCTGCTATTTCGCCAGTACAAATTAATTTCGATTTATGGGTATAAAACTTGCCTAAAGACCAAAGATTAATCGTTCTAGTATTAGTATAAAGACTTGAATCATGCTCGTCAATGAAATGGAAGAGTTCATGGGCTAACACTATATCTTTAAACTCCACATTAAAATTCTTAATTCTCAGCTCTTTTAATAGCAAAACTGCCTTTTCAATATTGTTATCATAAATAAAAATCTTATTCGGACTTTCAAACAAACCGAAATAGACGAAGTCCAAAGCTGATTGTTCTTTATGATATTCTATTTCAATTCCAAGTTCTTTAGCTATTTCTGCAACTGTTAAATCCCCATATTTCTCTTTTAATTTATCAGCTTCAGCGATCCCACAGTTAATAGAGCCTTTAATGATTTCTTCTTCTTCATCTTTGGGAATCTTGCCTCGAATCGGATCTAGACTTATTTGGTAATAAGCAAAATCTATAGCACTTAGTTGCAAAAGCTCTTGTAGTTGAGTACGAATAATTTCATTGTTGCCGATTTCTCATCCCTACTTTCAATAAACTAATTTTATAATAGATAACGAGGAGAATACTCTCCTCGTTATCATCTTACATATGGCTTCTAGCTACAATTGCGATTACTGGCTCATTACCTGCTCTGAGCATCAATTCTGAATCCATCAACATGGTTAATTGATCCATACCAGGTATGCCTTCAAAGTCTATAATTTTTGGTCCAATACACAAGTAAATGTCTGGTGTGAGAATAATATCTGATTTGTAAACCAAATATTCTTCCCACAGTCTAGTAACTAAGGATCTTACTCCAGCAACAGTTGTGGCAACAGCTGTTCCATCTTCTCGTTGTCTTGGAATGAATCCTTTTTTGTTCACTACCCGAATTTCTTGCTTATCTTTAACTTTATGGCCAAATACCCAGAAGAAATCATTTTTCACTACTAATTCTACTTCGCTTGGAGCAACACCGATAGATTCAGCGGCAAGTCGACGAGCTTGATCATCATCAACTTGCTGTGCTAGATCTTGAGTGGCAATTTCCGTTGAACCAGTTGCGATTGCCCTAACTTTTTGCGCTTGAGTATCAATTTCGATCTGAATTTCTACAGAATCAGGTGTAGCTCCAGATCGAACAACTGCATCTGTAGCTTCTTCCCTTAAGCGCATAATATCTTCTTGTGTTGGATTAGGAATAACCCGTTCAACTGTATCGCGAACTAACGCTAAGGCAACACCGATTGAAGAAATGATCTCTGCTTGATCAGCAATTTGATAACGTAAGCCCATTATTTCTGCAGTTCTAGGTAGTAGAACCTTTGCTCCACCGCCACCACCAACTAAGGAAATTTGGCTGCGTTCAATTTTATGTTTATCAGCTAATCCTTCAATAATTTCAATACAAGTTGCAGCTGCATTGTCAAGTACCCCTAACGCTGCATCCTTCCAACTCATATTTAAGAATTTACCTAAGGCTTCAAAGGCTTTAACACAGCTTTCCGGATAGCCATAAGAATAATCCCCTTCTTTGACATATCCAAGAGCATTAGCTGCACAAGTAGTAGTTAAAGCATAGCGTGAGCCATCTGCAGTTTCAATTGCAATATAATCAGCTGGATCACCCTTAATTGGTGCAATTTGCACAACTTTTGGATTTACAATCTTATCTGGGCTAGTAAAAGCCACATAGGCTAGGTTAGCGATGTGACAAGAGCGAGGACCTACATGGATAATCCTGCCATTACCAGCTCTAATCATCGAACCACCCGCAACTCCACCGGTATGAACGTCGATCGAGTTAACCATGGTTCTTTGTCCACCAACTACGGCGTAATCTATCATAGGGCGACCGTTTTTTATTACACCTATGTCAGTGGAAGTACCGCCCACTTCAAAGAAGATCCCGTTAGATACCTTCAAGTGCATTAAAGCCCCAACAGTTGAAGCTGCTGGACCTGACAGCATAGTAAGTACTGGACGTTTTCTCATTTCTTCGATATCCATAACCCCGCCGTCGCCTCTCATAATCATTAAATGAGATTTAATACCAGCTTTTCTGACAGCATCTTCAGTAGAATTTGCAGTACTAATCATTTTAGGTAAAATGGAGCTGTTAATCACAGCTGTTCTTGTTCTTCTGGTTAAGCCATATAGCTTAGAAATATCAGAAGCACAAGTAGCTTCAACACCCATTTCTCTCGCTACTTCCTGAATAAGCAGTTCTTCCTTCATGTTGTCAACACCAAAGGTCTTACTAGCAGAAATTACAGAACAACCTTCATCTACTAACTCCTGAACAGCTTGTTTAACTTTTTCCCGCGAAAACTCTTTTTGGGAAATATAACGATAAGCGGTTGTAATTTTTCTTTTACCAGATTTGTCAAGAACTATGTCATCTATATTACCTTGAAGTCTAGACAGAAATCCAGACACTATGCCTTTTCCGACACCAATTACTCCTACCTTAGCAACGTCACCTTCCAACAAGGCATTAGTTGCTTGAGTAGTAGAATGGGCAATAAATACTACCTCTTCA
>ERZ773359.2805-NODE-2805-length-21255-cov-8.762689_pt1 | contig 21255 bp, 16 predicted proteins | sample MGYA00374955_ERZ773359 | MGnify/ENA primary metagenome ERZ773359 (study PRJEB29098, sample SAMN04486028) | biogas fermenter metagenome | study: EMG produced TPA metagenomics assembly of the Biogas fermentation microbial communities from Germany - Plant 4 DNA1...
TCTCCAGCAGTTCCCTGAAAGCAAATTCGATGGGTACCATGGCAAATATTACAGCCCTAAGGCGGTTATCAATTTTTATCGGAGCCGCAAAACCAACCCAATCCCACAGTCCTTTATAGAAATGCTCCTCTCCCCAAATAACAACGGGACTTTCTGTCTCAATACACATTCCTATGGCGTTTGTTCCCATATATAATTCTGAATGAACAAAACCTCTTTGGTACCCCAGATCCATCAGTCCGTTCACCTTGTCCTTAACCTTAAGCAGTACACCCTCATCGCTGGCCAGGCCGACAGTGGATCCATTCCTGGATAAGGCCTGGGCCAGGCTCTTTATGTATGGGTAAGCCGTGCTCAGAAGATCCTTATACTCATCGAGGAGCTGTTCAAGCTTACGATTAGAAACCTTGAGTGCTTTTGGCCGGTTAAGTCTATTAAGTCCATATTCAATACACCTTTCCCAGGACTCCTCTATAGACGATTCTAGGAAACTGCCTCTGGCAGGTATATCATTTTTCCCGTTATTTCCTATTTTTTGCCCCATAGGACCATTCCTTCCCAAATTAAAATTAGATCCTATTAAAAACGCTAGGTTGGTTTAAGTCATGAAAAAAAACACAGTCCAAACACTGTACCTTTATTCAATGTACAGTGTGATCCAGGACTCTCCAACCAACCGGTTTAAAATAAATTCTGTAAAAAGGTGAGAATAAACAACGAAAGGAAAAATACTACATTGAAGGTCTTCTATTCTCAATGGGACATACCCCTGAATGTAAGCTTTTTCGCATTATAAAAAGCCTATCAAAGGCCTGGCGAATTTACACGCCCTATAATTACTAGTTTAGCATATAATTGTATGGAATTGCAAATAGTGCTTTTTTCCCCTTTTTCCATACTATAAGCTGAATAATATTCTCCTACAATAATTAATCCCATGCAATAAGCATGGGAAGCATAACTTGGTAACCTAAAAATCCTTTAACTGTTCCTTCACGGTATCTATAAGCCTGTGTATACCGGCAGCCTCAAGTTCCTGTCTATACCTGTTGACTGCTGTCCTTGGGTCTCCTGCCCTTCCCAGTAGAATGGGTATGCCGTACTGAGCATTGACCATAAGGATATCATCAATCTCCTTTTCTACAGGAGTTTTGTCAAAGACAAACTTGTGAAAGGGATCCTTTATTGACAGGAGCTCATGGTTAGCAGGGTCATCTGCAAAGGGTGAATAATCCATAATCTTCCCCTCATATCCATAACATAAAATCTCATTGGAATACTTGCTCCCGACAATGTAGTCTATTAGCATAAGGGCCCTTTCGGGATTCTTTGACCTTGCACTTATTCCCAGGGCGTTTCTGGCAGATCCAGCCTTTATTATCTTTTTCCCTTCTCCACAGAAGGGTATAAATTTAAGCATACTTCCCTCCTGATGGGATGAATCCGCCAGCTTGGAGTCTATAGCCCTAAACCTTTTAAAGTTCCCGAAAAACAGGACATTTCCACCGGCGTTATGATCATACCCTATATCCTTGCTTGCCGTCAGGACGTCCTCTTGCCAATATCCATTGGTCGACCAACTCTTCATTACTTCTGCAAATTCGACAAACTCCCTGCTAAAGGCCGGGTGCATAATGCTGCCCGCTTTACCCCCGGTGTTGGTGACCAGATATAGGGAGGATTCCGGGATGCCAGGTGCGGGAATCCAGGTTTTATGGAGATCGATTAACATATTGTAAAGCCCTATTGCATCCTCTTCTCCTATGTCTGCAACAACCTTCCCCTCATCCTCTTCAGCCAAGGTGTCTAAATAGTTATCCATATCCTCAATGGATAGGATGGGTTCCTCTGGTTCATGTTTTATGTCATCGCCAAACATAAAACCGTTAATCCTGTACTCTTCCCCACCTATGGGTACTGCATATATTTCACCATCATATTTGGTATCTTCCCATCTGTCTGGGGCTATGCCTTCCCAAAGGCCCTTTCCATAGGCAGGCAAAAGATCGTCTATGGCCAATAAGGCCTCCTCGGCAGCGAGGCTAAAAAAACCAGGTTCCCCGGCGGTACTTACATAGCCTATATCAAAAGCTGCACCCGAGTTAAATATTAGTGGGTATTCAATGTCTGTCTCATCCAAGGGGATAAAGGTTATGTCCACATTTGTATTTATCTTATCCCCTATACTTTCATTCAGTTCTTCTACAATGCCCTGATAATCCATTGCAGGTTCACTGGATGGCGGCCCTATGAGATACATGGATAGCCTTACATGTTTAGATGTGTCGATAACCCCATCCACTACAGGAGTATAATTTGAAGTAAAAATACTACACCCCAATAGGGTTCCGGTCAGCAACACAAGGCATATAATGAAAATACAGCATTTAATCCATGATAATCTCATACTCTTTCCCTCTCTAACCTTAGCCGGCCATGTCTGAACCGACAAATTCCTCGGGATCTAAGTCCTTAAACTGAGCCCGATATAGATTGGAGTAGATGCCACCCATCTCCAGGAGAGTCTCATGATCTCCTCTTTCCTCTACACCGTTTTCCGTTAAGACAAAGATCTCGTCAGCGTTCTTTATAGTGGATAATCTATGGGCTATAACCAGGGTGGTTCTTCCCTTCGAAAGATTTTCCAAAGCCTGTTGAATCTTGATCTCGGTCTCGTTATCCAGGGCAGATGTCGCCTCGTCCAATATAAGGATGGGAGGATTCTTTAAAAATACCCTGGCTATGGATATTCTTTGCTTTTGACCGCCCGACAGTCTTACACCCCTCTCCCCGACATAGGTATCGTATCCATCGGGAAGGCTCATGATAAAATCATGGATATTGGCGGCCTTGGCTGCCTCTACCATTTCCTCATAGGTGGCCTCAACATCTCCATATAATATGTTCTCCCCAATAGTCCCTGCAAACAGGAATACATCCTGCTGTACTATACCTATATTTCTCCTCAGGGACTTAAGGGTATACTCCTTTATATCCCGTCCATCAATGGATATATAGCCGTCATTAACTTCGTAGAACCGCGGGATAAGATGGCATAAAGTTGTTTTCCCGCCCCCCGAAGGCCCTACCAAGGCAACGGTTTTCCCTGAATCTATCTTTATATTGATGTTTTCCAAAACTTCTTCATTGTTGTCATAAGAGAAACTTACATTATGGAATTCAATATCGCCCTTTACATTCTTCAGCTCCTTGGCATTGGGAGCATCGGTTATATCAGGCTTTTCATCCATAATCTCCGAGAATCTCTCAATTCCGGTCATGCCGGACTCAAATTGCTGGACAAAGTTGGACAGTTGGCGGACGGGCTGCATGAACAGTCCTATATACATGATAAATGCCAACAGATCCGCCAGATCTATAATTCCCTTAAAGATCATATATCCTCCGGCGGCTATAACTATTGTATTGAGCAGGGCGGACATCAGCTCTATACCCGTATGGAAGAGGGCCATAAATCTATATGCCCAATACTTGGAGCCACGGAACTTGATATTACCCCTATCAAACTTGTACATTTCGTGTTCTTCGTTGGTAAAGGATTTGGAAACCCGTACACCGGATATACTGCTCTCCAGTTGGGCATTGATATCGGCCAGCTTTACCCTCATATCCCTGAATGCCTGATTCATGTCCTTGCGCTTGTCAATACCGTACCATACCATTACGGGAATAAATGCATATACCATTAAGGCCAGCCGCCATTCGATTCTTATTAGCACAAAGAAGGAACCTATTAGCATTACGAGGGATAAGAATAAATCTTCCGGGCCATGGTGGGCAAATTCTGCAATCTCTGCCAGGTCGTTTACCATTCTGGACATCAAGTGTCCGGTTCTGTTTTTATCAAAAAATCGGAAGGATAAGGTCTGCAGATGAGTAAACAGATCCCTGCGCATATCGTACTCTATGCGTACTCCCAAAATATGTCCCCAATATTCAACCACAAACCGAAGGGCTGTCCTTGCAATATACATAAAGACCATAACCCCTATGAATATCCAAAACGTACTAATCTGACCGCTGGGTATAATGGTCTGGACTATCCTTCTGGTTATCACCGGAAATAACAGGTCAATTACAGAAACAACAAATGCACATACCAAATCTATAATAAAAAGCCATCGATGTGGTTTATAGTAGGATATGAAGCGCATAAGTATCTTCTTGTTTTTACTCAAAATGACATTTCCCCTCTCAGTACAACACATAAACTATAGGCATACACTGTATATTATATGAATAACCGGTAATAAAATCAAACTCTATTTAACGATACAGATATCGGCCGGACTTTAACATATACACTGTCCCGGCGTCTCTGCCCCTATCAACCTTTCCGCAAAATCTTCTCCATCGCCTTCCCTTTTGCCAATTCATCGATCAGCTTATCCAGATAGCGGATTTCCTGCATCATTGGATCTTCGATATCTTCTACCCGGACGCCACAAACTACGCCCTTGATCAAGGAACGTGCAGGATTCAATTCAGGTGCTTCCGTAAAAAAGGTCTCAAAGTCTACCTGTTTTTCCAATTGTATTTCCAATTCTTCCTGGCTGTAGCCAGTAAGCCAACGAATGATTTCATCGACTTCTGATTTAGTACGTCCCTTTTTCTCAGCCTTTGAAATATAAAGAGGATATACTTTTGCGAAACTCATTTTATAGATCTTATGATTGGACATGATATACCTCCATATAAAATTTTATATGCTCCGGATCAATCCCTCTGGTGGAGAAAGCTAAGACTTATTCCTGTAGTAGGATCTTGTGATAGCAGTACCAATGATTACCATGATAATTACTTCTGCCAATAGAATATAGTCTAAGCGATATCGTAGACCAAAACAATATGCAATGGTATATAACTCGCAGGTCAAAAAGATGATCATAAGGCATACTGTTATAATATCTGAAACTACCGGCATTTTAAAACGTTTACTAATTTCAGGCTTTAACAAACAGATTATCACCAGGCACATAAGGGGAGACATAAATATAGCCAGTTTATCGGCATACCAATTTACATTTAACCCACTCCATTGCATGGGTATATCCTTGGGCAAGAAAGAATAGCTTATGATAGCAATTAGAGCACTAATAACAGTCAGTGTCCATAATGTAATATTTACTTTGTTTTCTCCATAGCGTTTCTTCATATTTGACCTCCCGATCTTCTCTCGTCCTTTAAGCAGGCAATATTCTTTGCTATAGTTTTATAATCCTGAGACTCAATATTATCTGTCAATGCGTATTATTTATATAGAAAATTTCCTAACTTCAGGGAAGTTCCCCCATTATGAAATCTTACTAGCAATTTGCAATAAATACAACCTAAACCATTTATTTTGTCGGAAAATAAATATAAGAAAGACCATAGGCCTATGCTATGGGGCCTATGGTCTTTTATTGCAAGTTCTAGTCTTTTGCTTAATTAAGTATAGCAATCAATCCCTTAACAGCAGCTCATTCCCCTATCAACAGGAAGGATAGCACCATTTATATGCTTTGCTTCATCGGAACATAGGAACAAAGCTGCATTGGCTATATCCTCAGGTTGTGCATAGCCATTTGTAGGGAACTTGCCAGTTATGTCTATAAGCATTCCCATTCCTTCAGGATGATAATTGCCTCCGGAATGTTCTTCTATGTTAGTAAAGGTTCCTCCGGGATTGATGCAGTTGGTTCGTATACCTTTACTGATCAAACCTACTGCAAGACTCATGGTCAGGCCCACTACACCGTGTTTTGCAGCTGTATAGCTTGGCCCATGGTTGCCCCTATAGGCAGCATAAGATCCAATATTTAAAATAACTCCGCCGCCATTTTCTTCCATGGTTTTTGCAGCTCTTCTACTAATACGAAAAGGCGCCTTTAAATCTATGTCCATAACCCTGTCCCACATTTCGTCTGTGGTGTCCTCCAATGTATAGCATAAATCGTTGATACCGGCAATGTTGCAAACAATGTCGAGTTTACCAAATTCCTTCTCGGCTGTAGATACCATTTTCTCTATATCCTCTTCTTTTGTAATATCAGCATATAGAGAAATAATATTTTCGTTACCTTTCCATTTCTCCAGGCTGCCTTCCATAATATCAACAGCCACTACCTTAGCGCCTTCAGCTGCAAAAAGTCTTGCCGTTGCTTCCCCCATACCATTTCCTGCGCCTGTAATAAGGGCTACTTTTCCTTCCAATCTTTTACCCATTAAAATCTCCTTTCAGTTTGGTTAAAATATTCTATTACTCGGTTAAGTTGCAGCAAATCGAGTTGTTGAATTCAGAAATTTCTTTAATTAAGAAACTCTTTCAATTAGAAATATACCCTTAATAGGTATAACTCAACCCACAATATCAAGATATATGAAAATAAAAAAGGATCATAAACCCTAAAACACTGGTTTATGGTCCTTATTATTATGACCTGATATTCTTTTTTTATCGGTATTTATCTATTATTTCATCGTTCCATATGTGAGCTTCAATATATCTCTCGGGGCCATATCGGCCATCATCGTTCCAATCTTGCGGTAAGCCGTACTTCTTTATAAGTTTCAATATTTCATCGTAGGTATATAGCTTTTTACGGTATTCCTTTCCGTCCATCTTATTGGGTCGCGGGCTAAAGACAGGGTGAGAATCTCCATAGGTAAAGGAAACGGTTTTTAGATCGAACTCTTCAATGGGAATCTTAATAAATGCGCTGTTCTCAAACCATGTACTTAACCAAGGGCTATGCTCAATTACCATATAATGCGGAGATTTTCTCGATATAATCCCGCCTTTTTTGGCAAACTCCCTTCTGAGAATGCCTTCATAATAGTGCCTGTCCTCCATATATTCGGAGTGACGCTTGGCGCTCTGGACATTTGGTTTGGTTTCTTTGATTCTATTGAGAATTGCTTTTGCTTCATCTATGGGTATATCTGATAAGTTAACAAATGGCCCGATGGTTTTATCAAAATAATGATACAAATACAAACTAAACACCATCCATTATATTCATAATCTATGGTTTGCGTTAATTTGTCCTATATACTTTTATATTTATTTCCGAATTTTTCAACAAGAAATTCCTTAAAAGAATTGAGATCATCTACATCTTTTTTCCTTATCAAAGATGCCTGGTTCATTGTAAAATAAAAAATAAAATAATCTTTAGTCTCCATTAAGGCGTAAAATTGACTATACTTTAACTCACCCGTTGACTTAAGCTCCTTATTCTCCATAACTAGTCTGTCGTCGTAGAATTTTAATGTATTAATGCTATCAAATGTACCTGTCTTATCTGTCTTTATGCGTTGAGCATTTCTCATTTCAACTCTGAATATAACAACGATAATTGCCAGTGCAAATAATAAAATCCAACTTATAATGAGCATTATGTAGTTTAGATTACCGCTTTCCAGACTAATAATAATGCTTCCAATCAAGGAAATTAGCACCAGCAAGGGAATTATGACTTTATTCCTTCTGAAGGTTGCAATGTATAAAAACTTCCTGTAATCTTCCTTTGACATAGTTGTATTAACGACGATTTTCGGTTGTTCCATTCTTATCCCCCACATTTATTTATATTTGCTTATAGAATTATATGACTCAATTTCCCATTGTTGTCAATATACTTATAGAATAATTTTATAGTTATATAATTGTCGGAAGAAAAACCATAAGCATATATACTGCTAATGCGAATATTACCGTAATATATTGCCATTTGTTCGCTGCTTGATAATAGTCTTTCAAAAATCCACTCTTCTGCCTTTTATATTGTAGGATTACCTGCCAAATCAACAAATAATGGGATTTGACTCGGAACTTGACTGTATAATAGGGCGAGTATCGGAAAAGGTAATAAAGATATAATAACTGATAAAGAAAAGATTAAGTTCATTTTTTATTCCCCCAAAATCCTTAAAACTCTAACGTTGAAAGATATTCCAAGGTTTTTTCCGCGATGTACTCATGTTCAACATTATGAACATAGTGACCGCAATCGAGTTGTATCAGCTGTGCACCACTCCGGGCTGCAAATCTCTCCTGGCAAGGTATCCAGTATTCCCCGATTTCCCTTCCGTCGGATACAAACATAAGTATCGGCAAATCCAGAGCACCGCCCGATGATACTGTCATAGCATTATTATATACCGATTTCCCTTCCAATATATAGTCGATATTTACAGCATTCCTGTACATCAACAGTTTTTGCTGTTCTTTTTCATGTTCAGTTAATGAACTTTCATTAAGAGGATAGACACCCGGTATCCTGTGCAGCCCCAGCCAAACGGTTGCACGTCCAATATACATTAGTTGGTTGAGGCTTGAAAAATTGAAGTACTCATAGCTTTCCGGCACAGCCATATCAAGCCCAATAATAGCCGTTACCTCATCAGGATACTGCTGCGCCCAGTATACGGCTTCCAGACCAGACATGGAATGAGGGAATAATATATATGGTCCGCTTTCTCCTGCCAGGGACAATCCCTGTCTGACTTCGTTGAGCATAGTGTCAATATCCCGTCCCACTTCATAGATATCGGAATATCCATATCCCGCTTTTTCAACTACTGCTATTCTATACTCATCTGAAAGCAAACTGTATAAGGGTTTAAAGTCGTAAACCGGGGAAACCGTTGCGGAACCTGACATGAAAACCAAGGTTGGCCTGTTACCTTTTTCGCCCTCGGCATATACATGTATTTTGTGACCGTCAACATCCACAAGTATACCGTTTGGACGGATAGCATTCACCTCGTTACCAAGAGAGACATGATGATAAATGGTTGTTGTCAATAAAAATATAAATACTATACATAGCAATGCCAATATCAGCTTGCCCGTTATCTTTACTAACCCTTTCATCTCACCCTCCATGTTTGCTTGTGGGATCTATACACATAATAAACGGCCATCACGGCATCCGCAATGTCATTCTTGTCCTTTAATATTTATTACACTTACGAGTATTGTCCCACCCTTTAGGGTAGATCCGCTTAAAAATAATTTCTGCTGCTTCTTGGGCGGAAATCCCGCTTACATCAACTTTTTCTGTATCCATTTTATAATAATTTTTTAATCTTGATACACTTCTGCTAATAAGATCTTCTGTCCGTATTCCCCGTTCTACATCCCTTGTAATTCGTGAAATCAATGCTTGCTCTGAACACACCAGGGAAAACTTATATAGAATACAATCATCTTTATGCAATCTGGACAATACATCATCAAGGATACCTTGTTCATGCATTACCCAACAAAAAATAACATTTTCATATACTGAACAGGAGATGAAATTATTCAAGAGATAGCTAATATTATCTACCACCATATTTTTGGTTTCATCGTTCACAATAAAAGGTGACATATCCCAACACCAGTCACCATCAAGAAAGACGCAGTTTGGCAACAGTTTTTGCAATTCTCTGCTCGTTGCTGTCTTTCCTACGCCCATAGTCCCATTTATAAAAATCAGGTTTTTCATTATCTATTCTCCATGCTAAGGTAATCCTGGTTCATAATAAACGTTTACGAATGGATGTCAAAGTCAACAGGCCCCATAGAATTTTCATATCGCTATATGAAGTATAATTATAGTTTATAGTTTTTGTCAAGTTTTAGTAATATAAGGTGTTTTGTGGCTAGATCTAACGTTTGAATAATATATCGAGGTAGTAGATGAATATCCTGTATTAGTGAAAGATGATGCACATTTTGCACATCATCTTTCATATTTCTTTTATACTTCCTTTATTCTAACCTTATCCTAAAAGCTGTACCATTACCCAAGTCCACATCTACGGTATCGGCTGCATTTCCTGCTTCGCCTACAGTCTCCCCGCCGGGAAGAATCCTATTCTTACTCATCCATTGTCCTTCATGCCACCTGCCTTCTTCAACCAACAGGCTTTTCCCGGATACCACAGGACACACGGTTACAAGGGTATCCACCCCCAACACGGTATAATCATATTCTCCTGTCCTTAGAATGATACATTTACCGTCCTTGCCGGTGATCATTCTCCATCTCATTCCCCATCTTCTTTCCTCAACCTTTCTGGGAGTGCCGTATGAAATATAGTGCATCATGTCCTCGGTGCCTGCCAGAGCAGCGATTTGCCTGGATGCATGATTCATGGCAGATAAAGCCCGTCCATAGTATATGGCGGCATCAGACCATTCTCCATTCCTGTCGACAAAAGGTTTTTCTTTAACTCCATCCCTCCAAGCCCTCCAACCAAATGTGTGGTCTATAGCCCAGGGAGAAAAGCCCTGAGCCCCGTGTTCGCAAACGGCCAGGTAAAGGTTGAGGTCGGCATCCCCGACTGACTCGGTTGAATGCTCCGCTATGAAAGGGATATTTCTTCCCCTTGTAAAATGCTGCATGGCAAAGGCCAGATCTCCCGGTGTAAAGCCGTAGTAGTCAGGAGCAACAAAGTCAACACCGTGACACTCCTCCAAATACATTTCCACATCCTCTCCCGGCCTCAATGGATTTATGGGAAAGTTCACATAGGTTAGTACCGGAAATATACTCTTTTGGTCCTTGAGTAATGAGTTCAGGTATTTGATCAGGGACCTGACACCAAACTCGAACTCGCTACCGCCCTCATTTTCATATAATTCGTTGCAAACACTGCAGTAACAGCGGGGAGACCAAAAATCCATCAGGGGTTGCTGTCCTTCTTCCGGTTTTTCATGGCTCATGTACAGGCAAACCTCGTTTTCAATCTGCATCATAATAACCGTACGTTCACTACCGTCCACCTCTGCCAGATGACTTAGAAGCTTGTTAAAGGTCTTTCTCTCCGCTTCCAAGGTGTTCCTGCTGTTAGGGCACAGGCCATCCCGTTCCCTACCTCTCTCGTCGATAATTCTGGGAAACCTCTTTCTGTCGCCGGTTATCCACTCAGGGGCAGGCCTTGAACTCCCCCCCTGGTTTGTACCAAACCACAGCAGGGACATGCGTAGTCCGAACTCACGACATCTTGCAATTGCATGATCCAAAACTTCCCAGTTATATTTTCCCTCCTCAGGCTCCAATACAAGCCATCTTAGGGGAAAGAAAAGGGTATTGCAACCCATGGAAACGGTATGTTGGAACAGGTAGTCAAAGTTTTCGATTTTGGTGCAATTGAGATAATCATATTGAATACCCAAAGTCAGATATGGGCGTCCATCAATATGTATTCTATTTCTCCCCTTATATTCCTTAATTTCAGACCAAATTTTCATAATAACCTCCTATAGCCAATCTGCATTCTCCAGTATTGCCTATTATATATCATATGCTATTTGGTGTCATTACAAAAGCTCTATATGCAAAAACGCAGACAAGGATATTCCAACCGTTCATCTCTGACGCTGTCCGTTTTTGACATTTCCATGTTTAACTAATACAATATAATAAACATCCTTCTTGGACATTTGAATTTTTGTAACATTTGATGGATAACTTGCATATACTAATAATAAAAGAATAATCCATTTTATAGTATAAGTGCAAATGAACAGGCGATACGCTTATGCGTGTGCGGCTGGGCCTTTTATAAGGCAGTGGATATAGCAAAATCCATGGGACATTGCGTTAGATAATGTTCCATGGATTTTTTAATAGGTCGCAGGAGGTATCTCTATGGAAAGGAATAATTTTAGTAAAGTACGACAAGTTCTCTTTATCATTCTGCTGGCTAATATTCTCGTAGCTATACTGAAAATCATTATAGGTTCAATCATCAAAAGTGCAAGCATGACAGCGGACGGATTCCATTCCCTTGCGGATGGTTCTTCAAATGTTGTCGGGTTAATTGGCATCCATTTTGCTTCTAAACCGGAAGATAAGGAACATCCTTATGGACATAACAAGTATGAAACATTGGCAGGTTTATTTATATCAGTTATGCTCTTTTTCGCTGGAGGAAAGATAGTTGTAGACGCAATACAAAGGTTTAGGGAGCCTGTAATTCCTGAGATAACAATAGAGAGCTTAATGGTGCTAATTTTTACTTTGACAGTTAATATCGTCGTTTCTGTTACAGAATATAGGAAAGGTAAAGAGCTTAACAGCCAGATTCTTATTTCAGATTCAATGCATACAAGAAGCGATATTTATATATCGTCAGGAGTTTTTGCCACTCTTGTAGGCGTTAAATTTGGGCTTCCTCCTGTAATCGACCCAATTGTTTCATTGGTGGTAGCCGCTTTTATTTTTCACGCCAGCTATGAAATTTATAAGGAGAATAGCAATATACTTCTTGACAGTGCGGCCATTGATGCTCAAGATATCAGAGATCTTGTAATGAGTTTTGAAGATGTTAAGGATGCTCACAAAATTAGGAGTAGAAGCAGCATCAATTGTCTGCATATTGATTTACACATAGTGGTAAATCCGAAATTGAATGTTGAAAAATCCCATAACCTAGTCCACGATATAGAAGACGCTATAAAAGCAAAATTTGATAAAAATGCACAAGTTATAGTTCATGTAGAACCCGATGGATAAAGTCTGGTTAAGATTAGCAGTCTACTTCCTTACCAGCTCCCCGGCATCCATTTCACACACTGTATGGCACATCACCTGAATATCCAGGGGATTGTGGGATGCAAGCAAAATTGTTGTATCCCCATTAGCGTCAGTTTAAATTCTTTACTTTACTTTATGAGAGGTTTTTGCTTAATGTTCAAAATAATACCCCCAAGTAGATAATCCTGATTAATCAGACTGTCTACTTGGAGGTATTATATCATTGGCTGTCTACTTTTTGATGCTTATTGTATGCTTATTATATCTTTATTTTGAATGTCTTTATCTCATAGGGCTTAATCTCTATATCAAATCCATCGCCGTTAAGGGCCACAGGTCCAATTTCTTCTTCAATCAGGTTGCATTCCGTTATGGAAGAAGCCTTTACACCCAGACTTACATGGGCCCTGGTCAATGACCTGTCGCATTCATATATACGTACAACCATGCCTGTTCCGTCCTCAGCCTCTTTTATCGCCTCTATAATCACGTTCTTTTGGTCAACGGATATCAGTGAGTACTCATTGCCAGGATCTCCGCCCTTAACAGCATAGGCCGGCTGGTTTAGCTTATAAGCTTCCTGCACCGTTCCACCGTCACGCCAGTTCCCTGCATGGGGATAAAGGGCATAGGTGAAATAATGCTCCTCATAATCCGTCATGGGATTGGGCTCAATACCGGATTTGATGAGGGTAATGGCCACATTTCCATCCTTTACCGAGTGACCATACTTACAATCATTGAGCAAGCTAACCCCATAATGGCCCTCTGACAAATCTACCCATTTCTGCCCGCAGCTTTCAAATCTTGCCACATCCCAACTGGTGTTGGTATGAACCTTTCTGGTCACATTACCAAACTGAATATCAAATGTGGCCTCGTCAGTATGAATATTCACCGGGAAATGGACCTTTAAGAGATGCTGGTGTTCCTTCCAGTCTACATAAGTGTTAAACTCGATCCTTCTGCTGTCCCTGTAAAAATAAATCTTTTGCTTGATCAGGGAATTGCTAATTCTACGATCGATTTCCAGGGTAGCCCGGAGAGTCCCCACTTCAGTCCATTCCAGCCTTTCCACCTGGTCTGCATCCCAGCATTTTTCAGTATAGTAAATGTCTATATCCCAGTTGTCATAGTACATGGGCTTGTCTTCATACATGCGGAACAGGTTGGCCTGCCCTCCTGCCTGAAGAACCTGCCTTTGGTTTTCCTTATCATAGATTTCAGTGAACAGCCCATTCTTATCAAGCTTAATCCTGTAGAATGGGGTTTCCAGGTTGTAGTTATCCTTTAGGATAAATGGCTGTGTAGATACATCCGCCTCTTCTACTATTTCAAAGGTCTTACTGCCCTTTGAAGGAATTCCCTCTACATAGGCAATTGCTCCATCGGATGTTTGCTGGATGGGATATATATTACCCTTTTCATCCTTTAACCCAGCTGCCTGACATTCGCCTAAATTAATGATATCATCCCGCCTAAAGCCAAGGGTATTATATATGGTAAGCCCACTTCCTCCACCTGTTAAAGTCTGGAGCCTTTCTTCTAGTAGAGATGTTGCCTTCTCCTTCAGCTGGGCATATTCCTTCTTGGTTACCTCGTAAACCTCATAGATAGAAGTTCCCGGCAGAATATCGTGGAACTGGTTTATCAGCAGGGTTTTCCATAGCTTATCCAGTTCTTCCCTGGGATAGGGCATTCCCTTCAGATCCTGTGCCAGCACAGACATCAGCTCCAGGTCCATTAGCAGAAACTCGCCCTTGCGGTTGGAGCGTTTATTCCTTGCCATTGAAGTATAGGTTCCACGGTGATATTCGAAATAGAACTCCCCTTCCCATACAGGAAGTCTCCTGTTATCCTTAACCCGCTCCTCCAGTTCCTCGAAATACTTTAGGGTAAATTCCTGTCTAACCTTGGGTATGCCCCGTATTCCCTTTTCCATGCGCTTTGAGGTCTCCAGCATTTCCCTGGTTGGGCCTCCACCACCGTCACCATAGCCATAGGAGATTAGGATATCGTTGTTGATATTCTTGTTCTGGTAGCGTTCCCAGCCCCCCATGATAGCATCGGGATGCAGGAGACCGTTGTAGGTGGTAAAGAAGTTGCTCACATCCTGTCCTATTCCCACAGTGGTAATAAAGTGGGCCAATACTTCGGTACCGTCTATCCCCCTCCATCGCATTGTATCGTAGGGAACTTTGTTGAACTGGTTCCAGGACAATTTAGTGGTCATGAAATAATCAATGCCGCTTTTTTTCATAATCTGGGGCAGGGCTCCGGAATAACCAAAGACATCGGGAAGCCAAAGTACCCTGTTGTCTACTCCAAACTCCTCCTTAAAGAACCTCTTTCCATGGATGAATTGCCGTACCAAGGATTCTCCGGAAGTCACGTTGCAGTCGGCTTCAACCCACATGCCTCCTTCAGGCTCCCAGCGCCCTTCCCTGACTCTTTCCTTCAAGCGGTTGTAAAGATCTGGATACCTTTCCTTCAGGAAATAGTATAGCTGGGGTTGACTGGACATAAACTTGTAATTGGGATACTCCTCCATCAACTTCAATACAGTGGCAAAGCTTCTGGCCACCTTTTCCCTGGTCTGTTCTACAGTCCACCACCATGCCACGTCAATATGGGTATGGCCGATACAGGTTGCAATAATATCACTGTATCCCGCCATATCTTCATATAAGGCCTTGGCGATATATTCCCTGGCCTTGTCCAGGGATGAATAGAAAGCCTCGGAGTAGGGTTTCCTTAAATCCAGATAGTTAATGGTATTGTTTAGGATACTCTCTATGGCAAGCCGGTTCTGATCTTCCTCGTCCATACGGGGAAATGCCTCCAGAGGTACCTTTAAATCATAGTATAATTCTACAATTTTAGGATCGATCTCCTGTACTTCCACAATAAGCTTAAATTCACTATGTAAGGTTCCAGTATAGGCCTGCAGGTCAAATCGATAGGTATCTCCTGCTTTTGCAGATCCGGTTATCAGGACCTCTTTATGGTTCATATCCAGCCCTTGGACAACCACTCCATTTACAAAAAGCAGGAATTGAGGGTTTTTGCCGTCATCCCATTCTTCAATTTGTGTCCTAACCTTGAGCCACATGGGCTTGTTGTCCAAACTCTCCGGAACCGTAAAATCTGCCCGGAACCAGTAATGTCTATCCGGCCCATACCAGTGCATAAGCTTGCTGTCAAAGGGCTTAAACTCCACTTCTGCAGCATCTGCATCCTCTGGACGCAAATATTTACCCTCTTTGTATACCAGGCTTTCTATTGGGATTTTCTGCACTACCGCCAACTTTGCCAGCTGATCGCAAATAACACCAATTCGTCTATCAATGTATCTCATGCTTTCCTCCCCCTGCTAAATTTTTTAACTTTGGTGTAAGCCTTATATTATGTTTTGTACAATATATAACAAAGGTGATATATACCAAACAAGAATTAGCTCATTTAATGGTATAAGTGATTTCAAGATTATCCTGAGAATTGCCACCTACAAAGATTTTAACGTTTCCTGGCTCTACACAAAACTCCATCTCACTGTTCCATATGCCCAGCTCCTCTTCACCCAGGGTGAAAATAACATCCATCTTCTCGCCGGGATTTAGGTGAATTTTCTTGAATCCCTTTAACTCCTTTATACGCCTCGTAACGCTGGCTTCCAGATCCCTGATGTAAAGTTGCACAACCTCCGCCCCCGGAAGATCTCCTGTATTTTCCACTGTAGTCTTTACCTTTATATTTTTACCCTCCTGTAGATCCTTAACGGATAAATCCTTATCCAAAACTTCCAAGCCGCTATACCTAAACTCTGTATAGCTCAGGCCATGACCGAAATGGTATAGGGGAGCTGCATCCATATCCAAATATGAATTTACCAGGCCCAGGTCCTTGTGATTATAATACACCGGTAATTGTGCAGAAGATCTGGGTATGGAAACCGACAGCTTTCCTGAAGGGTTATAGTCACCAAATAAAACTTCGGCTATGGCCTTACCCCCTTCTTTGCCGGGATACCATCCACATAGGATTGCCTTGCAGTTTTCAGCTATCCATGGAATAGCATGGGGTCTTCCCTGGATAAGTACTACTACAACCGGTGTACCGGTCTTCTCAATCTCCTTTAGTAGTTCTACCTGCACGCCCCCCAGCTCCAGATCTGCCAGATCCACACCTTCTCCGCAGTCCATTTCTGAAGGATCCCCACCTACTATGGCAGCCCCGTTAACATCAAAAACAGTGGAAAAGTCCCTGGCACTGGAACCGCCCAGAACAACTACAGCAATATCAGCCCTCTTTGCAGCATCTATGGCTTCTTGGAATCCCTCCCTGGACATATCGCGGATGCCACAGCCTTTGGCATATATCAATTCTGTTTGGGGCGGCGCTACAGCTTCCAGACCCTGCAGGACCGTAAATCCTGTATTCTTTCTTTGGGGTGCAGTATAATCACCCAGTTGGTTATAAAGGTTATCCGCATTAGGACCTATTACTGCTATACTCCTTATGTTTTTATCTATGGGCAGAAGATTATCCTCGTTCTTTAACATCACTATGGATTCCCGGGCTAACTGTAGGTTGACTCTCCCGGCCCTTGGGGAATATACTACCTGACTGGCCAGGTTTTCGTCAGTATATGGATTCTCAAATAATCCCAGCATAAATTTAAGCTTTAATACCCTACTGACAGCCCTATCTATATATTCCATTGAAACCTTGCCCTGCTTTACTGCTTCTTCCAAGGTAGTGAATGAATCATCCCACAGACTGAGGTCTACCCCTGATGTTAATGCCAGGGCAGCTGCACCCTCATGATCTCCGGTTAAGGTCAGCAGCTTATCTATTGCTGTACCGTCTGCCATAACTATGCCATCAAAGCCCCATTCATCCCGCAGTATGTCTGTGAGCAGCTTTTTATTGGCATGGCATGGGATACCATCAATTTCGTTATAGGCAGCCATGCAGCCTAAAGCACCTGCCTCCACTCCGGCCTTCATACCCGGTAAAAAGATCTCTCTGAGCTCTCTTTCGCCAATAGACGCCGGAGCAGCATTATGACCGCCTACAGATGCTCCCTGAGCACAGAAATGCTTCATTACAGCAACTACCTTATCCCTGCTTTTAAGTTCCTCCCATGTTTCTCCCTGAAGCCCTTTTACGGCCGCAACTGCCATCCTGGCAGCATGATAGGGATCTTCCCCGAAACACTCTTCGCTGCGCCCCCACCTGGGATCGCGAACAATATCCAGGAGGGATATAAGGCCCAGATTCCCTCCACGGGACCTGATCTCAGCTGCCACCTGGGATGCGGCTTCCCTATATAGCTCAGGATTCCAGGTACAGCCTATGCCTAAATTGGTCGGCAGCATAGTCCCATCAAGGGCCTGGTGGCCATGAGGACATTCTTCCGATATAAGAACCGGTATACCCAGCCTTGTATTTTCTATAACATATCTCTGTATCATGTTGGCTACTTGAGCGGACTTTTCCACCGGTATACCTGTATCAAAGGTGACCCCCGACCATGGATCAGCCCTAAAGAGTCCGTATAAGGCCCCCATTCCATCTCCAAACTCTACAGTTTTTTTAAATTCCTCTGTAAGTTCTATGCTGTCTCCATTTCTTCTATAGGCGTTCCAACCAAACATCTTTTGATTTAACTGGCCTACTTTTTCCTTCAAAGTCATCTTAGATAGCAAATCATTAACCCTGACATCGATATCCAAAGTTTTGTCCTTATACTTGTCCATTCTCTGTTTTCCTTTCTAAAGCTATATGATTATGGTTCCCCCTTTGATAGAAATCTCTTCTATCATGAGATCTAACCTTATGATTAAAATATAAATCCCTCTTATATTCTTGTTCTTCATTTATTAATCATCCAACTGTAATTGCAGTACATATTAAGAAAGCAATAATAGAAATAGAGGTCCAAATTCTAAGAGCATGAATAAAAGCAAGATTAAGACCGAAAATACATGGGATGTCGTTTAGAAAATGTACATCTTTAGTATATCTTTCATCTGGCAATAAATCAACCAAATTTAACCATATCCGGGAAATAAGAAAGGTTTCCACCTATCGGCTATTATTGCCGAAAGTCTGGAAACCTAATATTTAATCCTTTTTATGCTAATTTCTATCCTACAGAATACATAAAAGTTTCCCTACAGGCCAATCACCAAATGCTGCGATACTTTGCCAGCTTTACAGGGAATGGCCTTTGTCCTTCTTGTACCGGTATAAGAACTGTTTGGTTCTCTCCTCCTTAGGATCGTCAAACACTTCCTGAGGGGAACCCTGTTCGACAATCACACCCTCATCCATAAAGATAACGCGATCCGCAACGTCACGGGCAAAGTCCATCTCATGGGTCACGATGATCATTGTAGTATTCTCCTCTGCCAAATTCCTAATGACTTTCAACACTTCCCCTGTGAGCTCGGGATCCAGGGCGGATGTAGGTTCATCAAAACACAAGATGTCCGGTTCCAGGGCAAGGGCACGGGCAATGGCCACCCGCTGCTGCTGTCCACCGGATATCATATGGGGATAGTTGTCCAGCTTATCTGACAGGCCAACCTGAGATAGTAACCTTTTGGCTCGATCCTCAATTTCATTTAGGATGGCCTTTTTCTCCTGCTTATAGTCAGGGCGTTCTTTGGCCAACAATTCTGCTGCCAATGTAACATTTTTTAGTACCGTGTATTGAGGAAATAGGTTAAAGTTTTGGAAGACCAAGCCGAAATGCAGGCGTTTTTTTCGCACTTCGCTTTCCCTTTGAGTGGCGGGATCCATGGCATCAAAAATCACCTCATTATTGACCATGATGCTACCCTTGTCAGGCTTTTCCAGGAAGTTAAGACAGCGCAGCAAGGTGGTCTTTCCACTGCCGGAAGAACCTATAATAGCCAGTGACTCTCCTTTTTCCAGGGAAAAATCTATCTTCTGCAGCACTTCCAGTGTCCCGAAACTTTTTCCCAAATTTTTAACTTCTAAAATGGCCATTGGAATCCCTCCTTTCATGTACGGAAATAGCCCAGTCTCTTTTCCAGCCAATCCAGCAGTATGGTTAACACCCCAACAAAGACAAGGAAGTAGATTCCTGTAGCAAAGAGGGGCCAAATAAGTCCTCTGCTGCTGTATTCCCCGGCCATCATTATGATCTCCTTATTTGCAATGATCCGGGCAAGGGATGTATCCTTCACCAGGGTAATCACCTCATTACCTACCGGTGGCAGGATACGCTTTATTACTTGAAGGAGCGTTACCTTGAAAAAAATCTGACTCTTTGTCATGCCTAAGACCAGGCCAGCTTCATACTGTCCCCTTGGTATGCTCTCGATACCTCCCCGGAAGATTTCCGAAAAATAACAGGCATAGTTAATAACAAAAGCAACTGTAGCTGCAACAAAGCGACCCGTATCACCGGCCGGCCATGTATATGACATGTTCAAAAGGCCTGGGCCGTAAAAAATTATCATCAGCTGCAGCATCAAAGGTGACCCCCGGACAACCCAGACTAGTGTTCTCATAAGCCAGCGAAGGGGATAAAAGCGGCTCATGGATCCAAAAGAAATCAGTAGCCCTAAGGGTAGTGAGAACAAAAGCGTTAGTGCAAAGAGCTTACAGTTCAGTATAAAGCTTTCCGTTAACCTATCAACAATCACAATAACCTGATCCATATCCCTATTACCTCAATATACAAGCGATAGGACAGAGGTTTTGCCCTCTGCCCTTGCTATAGTTTTCTATACTCTATAATTCTATTCAGCCAATTCCAATCCATACTTCTCAGCCAATTTAGCCATGGTTCCGTCTGCAACAAGTTCGTCAAAGATCTTATTCACTTCTGCACAAATATCGGAACCCTTGCGGAAGGCAACCCCATAATCCTCTTCGCCCAAGTAATCCACTATGGTAACATCCTCAAAGTTGGTGCCTTCACCGGTCATGGTATTTGCCAGGGTTAAGTCTAACACTGCGGCATCAGCGGTTCCTGCCTTTACTTCCATCAGGGCTTCAGTCTGCAAGGTCTTGGGTACGTAAGTTGCCTGCTTCAGGTTTTCGTCTGCCTCAATGGTGTCTTCACCGGCGGAGCCCTGCTCTGCAGCTACGGTCTTGCCAATTAAGGAAGAAGTGTCTTCATAATCTGCATCTTCCTTCATGACAACTACCTGGGCATTCTTCACATAGGGCTTGGTAATTTCCATGGTTTGCTTACGCTTGTCATCGATTGTAAGGCCGTTCCAGATACAGTCAATGGACTTTGCGTTTAGCTCTACTTCTTTGGTATCCCAGTTTATCTCAACAAATTCGGGCTCAACACCGAGCTTCTCACAGGCCAGGATTGCCAACTCCGTATCAAAACCGGTAAAATTACCATCTTCATCAGTATAATTCATAGGAGCATAATCGGTATAACCAATTATCATCTTGCCTTTTCCCTTAACATAGGCCAGATCACTTTCATCCTGAGTGTTACCAGCTGCATCCTTATCACCTGAGTTTCCACATGCGACCAGGGCAAGAACCATGGTTAGTACCAGAAACAAATATAATAATTTCTTCATTGTCAATTCCCCCAATTTCAATTAAAAATCCTTTATCATTATAACACTTTACCGCAATAAAGCAAGCCCTTTTTTATAATTTATATAGTAAAAAATATAAATGGTATAAAAAATAAGCCATTGCCCATCCC
>ERZ773359.2808-NODE-2808-length-21248-cov-5.961072_pt1 | contig 21248 bp, 24 predicted proteins | sample MGYA00374955_ERZ773359 | MGnify/ENA primary metagenome ERZ773359 (study PRJEB29098, sample SAMN04486028) | biogas fermenter metagenome | study: EMG produced TPA metagenomics assembly of the Biogas fermentation microbial communities from Germany - Plant 4 DNA1...
ATGCAAACTTCAGTATGATCAGGGATATATCAAAAGAAGAGGACGTAGTAGGGTATCATGTTTTTACAATTGATGGAGGAAATATTTATACAAGAAATTTTGCTCCCTTAGTAGGAATTGATGAAGAATGTGCCACAGGTACATCAAATGGTGCTTTGGGAAGTCTTCTTTACAGTAAGGGGTTAATAGAAAATCAAGTCGAAATAATACAAGGTGAATCTATGGGTGAGAAAAGCCTTATTTATGTAAAAGTTAGTGATAAAGATAATATTCTGGATATATACGTGGGAGGAAAAGCATATATTGAAAAATATATAGAATATAACGGGGGATAAATATGAAAGTTACAAAAATTATTGATATTTTAAAAGCAGAAGTACTGATGAACTATCCAGATGAAAACTTGGAAGTAGAGTATGGTTGTGCCAGCGATTTAATGAGTGATGTATTGGCTTTTGCAAACAGTGACTCCATGCTTATAACGGGATTGAGCAATCCCCAGGTTATAAGAACGGCAGAAATGATGGATATATCGACAGTAGTTTTTGTAAGGGGAAAAAAGCCGGGAAAAGAAATACTAGAATTAGCAGAGGAGAATTCGCTTACAATACTTGCAACTGATTACTCTATGTTTGAAACCTGCGGACTTTTGTTTTTAAACGGTTTGAAAGGAATTGATGTAAATGAATAATAGACCCTTAAAGAGGTACAGCTATAGAATTATCGCAAATGATTTTATGGTGGCTGGAAAAGGTTCCAGTTCCATTAAAAGTAATTTAAAGTCCTTAGGGATTGATGCTACCATAATAAGACGGATAGCAATTATATCTTATGAAGCAGAAATGAACATTGTAATCCATTCTTTCGGTGGCAAAATACACTGTGATATATATGAAAATAAAATAGTATTAATATCAGAGGATACAGGTCCAGGAATTAAGGATGTAGATTTAGCCATGACGGAAGGTTATTCTACTGCTACGGAAAGTGTGAGAGAATTAGGTTTTGGTGCCGGAATGGGACTTCCTAATATGAAGAAATATTCTGATAATTTTGAAATAACAACTGGTAGTGAGGGAACAAGAATAACTGTAACAGTTTATTTGTAGGAGGGAATTATGAACTTTTCAATAATGCTTGATAGAAGTAAGTGCAGAGGATGCACTAATTGCATGAAGAGATGTCCTACCCAGGCCATTCGACTAATTAATGGCAAAGCATATATAAATGTATCTAAGTGCATTCACTGTGGTGAATGCGTAAAAATATGCCCATATAATGCCTATACTCCGGAATGTATAGAGTGGCATGATGAAATGAATAATCCTGCATATAAATATAAAATAGCAATCCCTTCTACACCCATGTACGGACAATTTCCTAAGGGAACGGATATATGTAAGGTCCAAAATGCAATTTTAAAATTAGGCTTTGACTATGTATATGACGTTAGTTGGGCTGCTGATTTAGTTGCAAAAGCTATCAAGAAAAAGATTGATAGTGATAAAACTACAAGACCTTATATAGCAACAAATTGCCCTGCTGCCGTAAGACTTATAAAAAGTCGCTATCCCTCTTTGATGGATAATCTTATTATGTTAAGAGAACCTATGGAAATTGCGGCAACTTTATCAAGAGAAATGGCAAGGAAAAAATATAATTTAAAAGATGAGGAAATAGGTGTTTTTTATATATCACCCTGTCCAGCGAAACTTCTTGCAGTAACCAATCCCATAGGAGATTATGAGCCTTCTGTGGACTGGGTTATACCTCTTAATACTATTTATGGGGATCTTTACAGAGAGGTAATAAAGGCGGACAATAACACATGCTCCTATCCATCCTTGGAAGGAATAAAATGGGCAGTGGCGGGAGGCCAATCGAAAAATGCAAAATTAACTAACTATTTGGCGGTCCATGGAATGGAAAATATCATTCAAATATTAGATGAAATTGAAAACGGCAGATTAAGTGATGTGGATTATGTTGAAGCATTGGCGTGTGTTCAGGGATGTGTTGGAGGTAGTTTCAATGTGGTGAATCCCTTTATTGCCAGCAACCATATTAACTATATATCTAACAGCAAGCAATATGAAAGTTTTAATCCGGATATAGACAGATTTGATGAAATGTATAATTCGGGAGTGTTTGATTATAAATTGAGGGATGAAGATAATCCTATGAAACTTAATATTAAGGAGGCGATTGAAAAGGACGAAAAAATAAAAGAAATTTTAAGCAAACTTCCCGGACTTGATTGCGGATCTTGTGGAGCCCCAACATGCTTAGCCCATGCAGAGGATATATATGACAAAAAATCTTTGTTATCTGATTGTGTAGTACTAAGAGCAAAGGAAAAAAATCAGGAGGAATGAGATGAACTGTTTAAAATTTGCAGAATTATTACAGTTAAAGCCCTTGTACGAAACAGACAAAAATATTGAAGTTGAAGGAGTGTATATTGGAGACTTACTTAGTGTTGTAATGTCTAAGGCAAAAGAAAACTACGTTTGGATTACCATCCAAACCCACATTAATATTGTTGCTGTTGCGGAATTATTAGAATTAGCCTGCATTATTGTGGTGGAGGGTATGAATGTGGAAAAAGAAACTGTTGAGAAAGCCAAAGAATTAAACATTCCCATATTCTCCACACAGGAAAGCGCTTACAACATAGCCTGCAAACTGTCTTCAATGGGAGTAAAATGAAGTTTTATTATGATTTCCATATTCATTCGGACTTATCACCTTGTGGTAATAAGGATATGACACCTAATAATATTGTTAATATGTCCCTTATAAAGGGACTGAACTTTATTTCCCTTGCAGACCATAATACTGCTAAAAATTTGCCTGCAATAACGGAAGTAGGGGAAAGGGTGGGCGTGAAAATAATACCTGGAATTGAAGTGACGACAAAGGAGGAGGTCCATGTTCTTTGTTATTTCAGAGAATTAAAGGATGCGGTAAAATTCGGGGACTTAATTTATGATTCACTGCCTCCTATTAAAAATATTCCAGATATCTTTGGCCAGCAGAATATTTATAATTCCAAGGATGAAATAATCGGTACCTTGGAAAAATTACTAATTAATGCCTGTCCTTATTCCATTGAGGATATTTTTGATATGGTAAAGGATTACCAGGGAGTTATGGTCCCGGCTCATATAAATAAACTATCAAACAGTATTTTAGCTATACTAGGCTTTATGCCTGAGAATTTAAAAATAGGTTTAGTGGAAGTATATCCAAAACTACCTGTAGATAAAAATATTTTTAAAAACTATAAAGTACTATATAATTCGGATGCCCATCAGCTTACAGATATTTCTGAAAGGGTTAACTTTCTGGATGTTAATAGTATGGATGAAGTATATGACTTTTTATTTGAAGAAAGTTAAAATAAAACTGGGGTGTTCCTTTAAGGACTGCCCTTTTTTGAAATGCCTTGGGAGGATTTATGAAGGAAATTTCAATGCATATTTTGGATATTGCCTTGAACAGTATCAAGGCAGAAGCTACATTGCTGGAAATACTAATAGAAGACAGTATCAAAAAAAATCGATTACAAATATCTATAAAAGATAACGGCAAAGGAATGAGTGAAGAGGTAAAAAATAAAGTTACAGACCCGTTTTATACTACCCGACAAACCAGGAAGGTAGGATTGGGTATTCCATTGTTGAAAGCAGCATGCGAAAGAAGTAATGGTTATCTGTCCATAGAATCAAAGTTAGACGAAGGAACAAGAATTTTTTGTTTTTTTGAAAGAGATCATATTGACAGGTCTCCTTTGGGAAATATGGGGGACACTATAATGTCTATCATTAATTGCCAAGGAAATTGTGAATTAGTTTACACATACAGGACAGATAGGGGAGAGTTTACGTTGGATACTAGGGAAGTGAAGAATATCCTTCACGGGGTGGATATTAGGGACAGCAAGATACTTTTGTGGATAAATGAATATATAAATGAAAATATGAGGAATCTTTCATAATAGATTTTTGGATAATTCGTTAGTTATCTTGCTTATTTAGATAAATAATGATAAAATAACTCATAAAACTTAAAAAAGGTATTTAAAAGTTTGTGACAATCTGTTATAATCGATATGTTTGAAAATTATACTTTTATATATCTTATAATTATTTTAATCACGAGGTGAGTTATGAGCACAAAATTTACTTTTAAGGGCGGAATTCATCCCCCTCAAAGCAAATCTTTTACAGAAAATGTGCCAATTGAAGAAGCACCAGCTCCAGATATAGTTGTTATACCTTTGTCACAACATATTGGAGCTCCATGTGAACCTTTGGTAAAAGTGGGAGATACTGTAAAGGTTGGTCAAAAAATTGGCGAATCGGAAGCCTTTGTTTCAGTGCCTGTTCATGCAAGTGTATCAGGAACTGTGAAAAAAATTGAACAAAGATATGTTCCAGGCGGAGCTAAGGTTAATTGCGTAATCATAGAGTCCGACGGTAAATTAGAAGTACATGAATCAGTACAGCCGAAAGGCAACTTAGAAGATTTAACCAAGGAGGATATTCTTTCCATTATTAAGGAAGCGGGAATGGCAGGAATGGGTGGAGCAACATTCCCCACGCACGTTAAACTAAGTCCTCCTAAAGACAAACCCATAGACATTTTGTTGGTGAACGGAGCAGAATGTGAACCCTATCTTACGGCAGACCACAGAATTATGTTGGAAAAGCCTGACTTAGTTGTACTAGGAACCAAGGCCGTAATGAAAGCTTTAGGTGTAAATAAAGCATATATCTGTATTGAAGACAACAAGCCAGATGCTATAGAAGTATTGAGAAAAGAAACAGAAAATGAAGAAGGTATTGAAGTTGTATCCATGGTAACTAAGTACCCTCAAGGAGACGAAAAAAGAATAATACATGCAGTAACTGGCCGAGTAGTACCATCGGGAGGTCTTCCCATGGAAGTTGGTTGTGTAGTGGATAACATAGGAACTATTGCAACCATAGGTAATGTAATTAAGACCGGTATGCCTTGTATACAAAGAGTTGTTACTGTTACAGGCAGTGCGGTAGAAAACCCCAAAAATCTTTATTTAAGAATAGGAACATTGTTTAAAGATGCCATTGAAATGTGCGGTGGTTACAAGGAAGAACCAGGCAAGATTATAAACGGTGGACCTATGATGGGAATTGCTCAGCACACAGATGAGGTACCTGTTATAAAAGGAACTTCAGGAATTTTAGTTTTAAATAAAGAAGAGGCAGAAGTTCCACAAGAATCTAATTGTATTTTATGTGGTAGATGCGTCGAAGCATGCCCTGTTTATCTAATGCCCTTTAAAATAAACAGATTTTCGAAATTGAAAAATATTGATGGAGCTGATGAATATCATGCCACTGATTGTATTGAATGCGGTTCTTGTTCATATGTTTGTCCTGCAAGGATACCGCTTAAGGAAAGAATCAGTGTTGCTAAAAAAGAAATTTTAACGAGACGCAAAAAGGCTAAATAGGAGGAAAATATAAATGGAAACTAAATTGATTGGTTCCTCATCCCCTCATATTAGAGGCGATGAAACAACACAATCGTTAATGCTTGATGTAATAATTGCATTAGTTCCTGCATTGGCAGCAAGTGTGTTTTATTTTGGATTTAATGCAGTGGTACTAATATTGGCATCAGTTATTTCAGCAGTAGTAACGGAATATTTGTGCCAGAAATTTATGAATAGACCTATAACTATTACTGATTTAAGTGCGGTGGTTACAGGAATATTATTAGCTTTTAATTTACCTGCGGAAGCACCCTGGTGGCTTGCTGTTATGGGTTCGGCATTTGCAATTGCAATAGTAAAACAAATATTTGGTGGACTTGGTTTTAACTTTTTGAATCCTGCATTGGCAGCAAGAGCTTTCTTAATGGCTTCCTGGTCATCTCATATGACAGGAGGAATGATTGATCCTGTAACTGATGCAGTATCTTCAGCAACACCCCTTTCAATACTTAAGGGAACTGCTTCAGGACAATTACCCACATTATGGGATATGTTCATAGGCAGAATTCCGGGTGTAATAGGTGAAACTTCAACAATACTTCTATTAATTGGTGGAATTTATTTAATTTACAGGGGTACCATTAAGTGGATAATTCCCGTATTTTATATCGGTACCGTTGCAGTAATAGCATTAATTACAGATGCAAGTACTCTACCTTACCACATATTAGGCGGCGGTTTGATATTAGGTGCTTTCTTCATGGCTACTGACTATGCAACAAGTCCTATTACAGATAAGGGTAAAGTAATATTTGCCGTGGGAGCAGGTATTCTTACCATGGTTATTAGAAAAGTGGGAGGATATCCTGAAGGAGTATCCTATTCAATATTGTTGATGAATATACTGACTCCTATGATAGATAAATATGTAAGACCTCACGTATTTGGAGTGGCAACAGGAGGTAAGAAAAATGAAAAATAATTTTATTAAACTTGCTGGAGTATTACTTATAATTGGAGCTGTGGCTTCAGGAGTATTAGCATGGCTTAACGATGCTACTAAAGAACGTATAGCCATGAACGAAGCAATGGCCAGTATGGATCCTGCTATATTAGAAGCAGTAATGCCGGGCTCTGTAATGTTTAATGAACATGAAGATACTGATTTAATAGAAAAAATAAAAAGCGAGAATGAAAAGTTTATAAACCTTTTTACAGCTGTTGATGCTTCAGGTAATGAATTAGGAAAAGTAGTTAGAACATGGAGTACTGTAAAAGGCTTTAATGGAGATATGGAATTATACGTTGGCTTTACTCCAGATGGACAAATATCAGGAGCAACTGTAATATCTCACCAGGAAACTGAAGGATTAGGATCCAGAGTTACTTTGCCTGATTTTACTAACCAGTTTATAGGCAGGGATGGGACTGCTGTAATCGGAGAAAGTGACTATGACGCTATTGCAGGAGCTACAATGTCTTCAAAGTCATTTTTAAGTGGAATAAATAATGCAATAGCTGTTTATGCTGAGTATGTGAAATAGGAGGATAGAATGAATAGATTTGAAATATTTAAAAATGGAATCACCAAGGAAAATCCTATTTTAGTTCAACAGGTTGGTATGTGTGCAACTTTGGCCATAACTACTTCACTCTTAAATGGTATAGGAATGGGAATAGCGGTAATAGCAGTTTTAACAGGTTCAAATATAGTTATTTCTGCGCTTAGGAAATTTATACCCGATGAAGTTCGTATTCCTGCATTTATTATCGTAATTGCTGCATTTACGACTATGATAGATTTGTTGATGCACGCCTATACCTTTGAATTATATAAGGCATTAGGAGTATTCATACCACTAATCGTTGTTAACTGTATTATCCTTGCCAGAGCTGAAGCCTTTGCTTCAAAGAATTCAATAGTAGATTCTATTATTGACGGCTTGGGAATGGGTGTAGGTTACTTAGTAGCAATGATTTTATTAAGCGGTATCAGAGAAATTTTAGGAAACGGTACTATTTTAGGATTTAGAATTCTTCCGGAAGCTTATGAACCTATGATGATGGCAGTTCAGCCCCCTGGAGCATTTATTCTCTTAGGATTGTTAATAGGTGTTGTAAATTATCTTTCTAGAAGAAAGAAAGCATAGGAGGTAGGAAGTGGAATTAGTTAGTTTATTCATAACATCGTTTTTAGTTAACAATATTATATTCATGCAGTTTTTAGGAGTATGTCCTTTCCTTGGAGTTTCCAAGAAAATAGATACTGCAGCAGGCATGGGTATAGCAGTTATTTTCGTTATAGCTTTAGCGTCTGTTATAACATATATTATTCATCATGCAGTTTTGGTAAATCTAGAGTTAGAATATTTACAAACAATAGTATTTATTTTAATTATTGCAGCATTGGTACAATTTGTTGAAATGTTTCTTAAGAAATCAGCCCCCGGCTTATACCAAGCCTTGGGAATTTTCTTGCCCCTTATTACAACAAACTGCGCAGTTTTAGGTGTTGCTATTAATAATATTATATTTGAATATAGCTTTGTTGAATCCTTAGTATATTCTATAGCAACATCGGCAGGTTTCATGCTGGCGATAGTATTGTTTGCAGGAGTTAGAGATAAAGTTGATTATGCAGACTTGCCTGAATCATTGAAAGGCTCTGCTATTTCATTGGTAACAGCAGGTCTTATGTCTATTGCATTCCTTGGCTTTGCAGGATTGCAATTATAGGAGGGTGAAAAATGGTTATAGTTAAAGCAGTGGCAGTAACTGGCGGCTTAGGCGCCATTTGTGGAGCTTTGCTTGCTTTTGCGGCAAAATTGTTCCATATAGATGTAGATCAAAAAGTAATTGATGTTAGAAACGCTCTTCCTGGAGCAAATTGTGGTGGTTGCGGATATGCTGGATGTGATGCATTGGCAGAAGCAATAGCAGCCGGAAAGGCTCCTGTAACAGCTTGTCCTGTGGCTAGTTCCCAGGCCCATGAAATGATTGCTGAAATTATGGGTACTACAGCTGATGAGACAGAGAAAAAGGTAGCTCATGTTTTATGCTTAGGCTGTGACAGCTTGGCATCAAAAAAATATGAGCACAGAGGAGTTAAAAGCTGTAAAGCTGCTGCAGCAGTACAGGGAGGCGATAAATCTTGTAATAAAGGATGCTTAGGATATGGAGACTGCGTTAAAGTATGCGCCTTCGATGCAATTAAAATAGTAGATGGCATAGCGGTTATTGATAAGGAAAAATGTACTGCCTGTGGAAAGTGTATAGATGAATGTCCGAAGGCTGTTATTGAATATGTACCTTACAAAAACAATGTTATTGTAGGATGCAATAACAGAGATTTTGGTAAGGCAGTAAAAGATGTTTGCAAAATTGGTTGTATAGCATGCAAAATATGTGAAAAGAACTGTGCTTTCGATGCAATCCATGTTAAAGACAATGTAGCAAAGGTTGATTATGACAAATGTACTCATTGCATGGTTTGTGTAGAAAAATGTCCTACAAAGGTAATAGAAGGAAAAATAGAAGCTAAAAAAGAAGCAATGTAGTATTCCTCCCCAATTCTTCGCCTGAAAAGGGGAATAAAAAAATCTATCCAGAATCTATCCAGAGATGGGTAGATTTTTTTAAAATACAAAATTTAAATATTTTTGACAAAAGTTTAAATTAGCACTATAATAGAGGAAATAGTAAAGGGAATAATAATAAAAATTTAAGTAATAAAGGAATGTTCCCGAGTTAACAAAGGAAGGTTTTATGGAAGCTATAAAAAAAATAGAAGAAGAGGTAAAGGGAAAAACCATTGAATTGTCATCCTTAGATAAAGACAGAACAGCATTATTTGTTGTGGATATGGTAAACGGTTTTGTTCATTCAGGAGCACTATCGTCCCCTAGAGTTAGATCCATAGTAAACAATTTAGTAGAGTTAAACAAGAAAATGTATGGATATAAGAAAGTGTTCTTCTTGGATTCCCACAGTGAGGGTTCATTAGAATTCTCTAATTTTCCTAAACATTGCATAAAGGGAGAAGAGGAAGCAGACCTAGTACCAGAACTAAAAACCAGGGACTCAGAAGGAGAAGAAACCTACTATATAGAAAAGAACAGTACCAACGGTTTTCACAGCAAAGGTTTCAAGGATTGGTTAATAAAATACGAAGATAAAGTTGACAACTATATAATTACAGGCTGCGTAACGGATATTTGTGTTCTTCAATTTTCGCTAACCTTGAAATCTTATTTTAATGAAAAAAATATCCCTAAAAGGATTATTGTGCCAGCCAATACCGTAGAAACTTATGATGGTGGTGCTCATGAGGCTGAAATAATAAACTTGTTTGCCTTATACAATATGCATGTTAGCGGCATAGAAATAGTTGATGAAATTAAATAGCGGGAGAATACTATGTACTATAATAATTTTGGCGAAAGAAGATTATCTATGCTGATGGACTACTATGAACTTACTATGGCTAACGGGTATTATGTTAGCGGAATGAAGGATGACATAGTATACTTTGATCTATTTTTCAGGAAGAATCCTGATGGTGGAGGTTTTTCCATAGTAGCTGGATTGGAGCAAGTAATACAATATATAAAAGAGCTGAAATTCGGCGAAGAAGATATAGATTATCTTAGAAGCAAAAAAATATTTAATGAAGAGTTTTTGCAATACTTGAAAAATTTCAAATTTTCGGGAGATATATATGCCATACCTGAAGGAACACCTGTATTTCCCAATGAACCCCTACTAACGGTAAGAGCCAAGACTATCGATGCTCAAATAATTGAAACCATGTTGCTTTTAACTATTAATCATCAAAGTTTGATTGCCACTAAGGCAAATCGTATAGTGAGAGCTGCAAAGGGTAAACCTATTATGGAATTTGGGGCAAGAAGAAGCCAGGGATACGATGGGGCCATCTATGGGGCCAGGGCTGCCTACATAGGTGGAGTTGTAGGAACTGCCACAACCTTGGCAGATGAAGCATTTGGGGTTCCTGCACTAGGCACTATGGCACATTCATGGGTGCAAATGTTTGAAAGTGAATATGAGGCTTTTAAAGTTTATGCAGAAAATTATCCTGACAGCTGCACATTATTAATCGACACCTACAATGTTATTAAAAGTGGAATACCTAATGCAATTAAAGTATCACGTGAAGTTTTGGAACCTATGGGTAAGAGACTTAAGGGAGTCAGAATAGACAGCGGTGATATTGCCTACTTAAGTAAAAAATGCAGAAGAATGCTTAATGATGCAGGGCTGCATGATTGTGCAATAATTGCTTCTAGCGGTTTAGACGAATTTATTATATCCGATTTGTTGGACCAGGGAGCTAAGGTGGATTCCTTTGGAGTGGGAGAAAGACTCATAACGGCTAAATCAGATCCTGTTTTCGGATGTGTTTATAAGTTGGTGGCAGTTGAAAAAGACGGTAAAATTATTCCTAAAATAAAAATATCTGAAAATGAAGATAAAATAATAACTCCCGGATATAAAAAGGTATGGAGACTTTACGACAAAAAGGGGCACCATCCTATTGCAGACGTATTAACTTTGCACGACGAAGTTATCGATGATTCAAAACCCTACACTATATTTGACGAAATACATACCTGGAAAAGAAAAAAGGTAATGAGATTTTATGCTAAAAATTTACAAGTACCCGTATTTTTAAACGGAGAATGCGTCTACGAAAGTCCTTCATTGGAGGAAATCAGGGAGTATTGTAAAGAGCAGGTAGGAAATCTTTGGGGAGAAGTAAAGAGATTTAATAATCCCCATAAATACTATGTAGATTTGTCTGAAGATTTATGGGAGTGCAAGCAAGAGTTAATATCTCAATTCAGTTATAAGTAAATAGCTATTTTCTTATGTCCATAAAAAAACAACCACATAGGTGGTTGTTTTTGCTAGGAAGAAAAATTATCGAAATAACCTTGGATATATATAATAGGAGTGCCCTTATCTCCGCTTCCGGAAGTTAAATCGCAAAGGGAACCCAGCAGATCTGTAATTCTTCTGGGAGTAGTTCCTTGTGACTCCATGTTATCCTTTAAGTCACATTTTTTATGCTCTATATATTCAGCAATTGCTTTTTTTAGTTCTTCCCCTTTTAAGTGAGAAAACTGATTATCTGCCAAATATTTAAGCTTTAATTCTTTTGGGGTACCTTTTAAACCTTCAGTGAATCCCGGAGATACTACCGGGTCTGCCAGCTCCCAAATCTTACCTACGGGATCTTTAAAAGCACCATCACCATATACCATTACCTCAATTTTCTTTCCAGTAAGTTCAAATAATTTTTTTTGAATATTCTCAACTACAGCCTGACAATCCCGGGGAAAAAGCTTTACTGTATCTTCAGTTGACTTGTTTGAACCTAACAGGCCATATTTTTCGTTATAACCACTTCCATCTACTGGCTCGTTCAAAATGTCATCTAAGCCATAGACTGTAAGAGCACCTGCTTCTTTCAGTAATCTTTTAGTTCTATGTCTGGAATGGATATCGCATGTAAGTACATTTTTAGTATAATTTAATATACTTACCGGGTTGTTGGCAAATACTACCTCAACCTCTGCTCCATTTTCTCTTATTATGTTTGAATAATATTCAATATAGTCAATTCCAGTAAAGACATGCTTTATATTTGTAAAGTGACTCCTGAATTCTTTTTCTGTAAGTATATCCCTCCAAGGGTTAACCCCTTCTTTATCCAATAAGTCGAAATCTATAAGAGGATTACCCACTTCATCAGAAGGATAACTTAGCATAAGATATATTTTATCAAAGGCTCGTGCTATTCCTTTCAAGCATACTGCGAATCTGTTTCTGCTTAATATAGGAAAAACCAGACCAACTGTTTTGCAATTAAATTTTTTCTTTACGTCTTTATGAATATTATCCACGTTAGCATAATTTCCCTGGGCTTTGGCAACTACTGTTTCTGTAATACCTATTACATCTCTGTCTCTTAGGGAAAAGCCTTCTGCCTTTGATGCTTTTAATACTGTTTCAACGGTTATTTCTACTATATTATCTCCCTTAGTTATTATCGGAGCCCTTAATCCCCTGACAACAGTTCCCACCATTCTTTCCATTATCGTGTCTCCTTGTATTTATTAATCATAATTATATTATAATATATTGGGTGACCTATGTAAAATAATATTGAAATTTTTTTCTGGACAAAATAATGTTTATTATTTACAATGTGAATCATTAAGAAATAAATAAAAGAGGGATTAAGATGAAAATAGGTATGCGTAATATAAAAACTACTATTTCAGTTTTTATATGTTTATTGGTATTTGAATTGATTAACAGAGAAAATGCAATTTTTGCCTGTATAGCGGCAGTTATTTGCTTGCAAAATACTATATTGGATTCTTTAGAAAAAGGAATAGCCAGGATAATAGGGACCATTATAGGAGGAGCTGTAGGAATTATTGTTTTATTTGTAGTGAATAATTTTTCAGCATACAATATTTTGATCTTTATTATTCCCATTGGAATAATGGTATTAATCCAAATTTGTGTTATGATAAATATGAAGCAGTCAGTGGTAATTTGCTGTGTGGTATATTTAAGTATTTTGATATCTAAGAGCCATGAAGGGGGATATTTGTTGTATACGGTAAACAGAGTGTTGGATACTTCTTTTGGTATATTAGTTGCCCTTATGGTTAACAAATACTTTACTATTCCGGAAAGTATAAGGCATAGAATTAAACATGATGATACGGAAGAAACAGAAGAGGAAAAATAATTATAAGATAAGCAAAAGTATATGGCATGACATAAACAGGAGGACAACTTCATAAAATTTATAAAGCCGGTATCCGGACAATATTTATGGAGGTGTCTTGTGACTGGAGGAGATTTAGGTTTAATACTTGCTTATACAGCAGGTGTTATGCTCATATTTATGGTATCATGGATTTTTTTCAAACCTTTGAAAATATTAGGGAAAATAGTATTGAATTCCCTTATAGGGGCACTGTTTTTGATTGTATTTAATTTCTTTGGGCAGTATACGGGTGTTCATATAGGAGTAAATGAGTTTACGGCATTAACCATTGGAATATTAGGTATACCAGGTTTTATCGCCATATTGCTGTTGAAGCTCCTGATCTAGTAACAATTTATATTGGACAATGATATAGTGCTGTTATATAATATATTCGGAAGGTGATTAAATGTGGCTTGAATATATTGTGCTATTTTCCGTTGCAATAATGTTTTTTTCCATAACGGTGATGCTTACAGTTGAAACGGTACACACAACTAACAGCATTTCTCGAAAAAGAAATAGAAAAGAAAATCGAAGGAGCTGAGGAGTCCATTATTATGGGTAAAAGATGAAAAAACAAAATATAATTTCAGGAATTCATCAGTACAGAAGAGAGGTAGACATTAATTTTCACATGCCCGGCCACAAGGGTAAGAATGAACCTTTAGGTGAAATAGGCAAAAACTTAAGTTTTTATGATCTTACTGAAACCATTGGTACAGACGATTTACACTATCCAACAGGTTTTTTAAAAGATGCCATGACTTATATTTCCAAAGTATATGGAAGTAAGAAATCATACTTAGTGGTAAACGGGACATCTTGTGGAATAATTTCATCAATTTTGGCGTGTACAAAACCAGGAGATAAAATACTTGTTCAGAGAGATTGTCACAAATCTGTTTACAATGCCAGCATATTGGGAGATTTGGAGCTTCAATATATATATCCAGAATTTAACAAAAAACATGGGCTTAATTTAAGTATAAGTACCGATAAATTAGACCAGGTGCTTAGCTCGGATCCGGATATAAAAATGGTGGTACTAACATATCCCACATTTTACGGTATTTGCTTTGATGTAAAAAAAGCAGCAGAAATTGTTCATAAGCACGGAAAGATACTTTTAATAGATGAAGCTCACGGTTCTCATCTTCAGTTTTGCAAAGATTTATTGCCCCTTCCTGGAGAGAATTCAGGAGCCGATATAGTTGCACAAAGTACACACAAAACCTTACCTTGTCTTACACAGGGGTCAGTTCTCCATGTATGTACTGAAAGGGTCAATTTAAATAGAATTGAAACTATGTTAAGAATGCTCCAAACAACTTCTCCATCCTATGTATTGATGGCTTCTATTGAAAATGCCATTCATTGGATGGAAGAATGGGGAAAGGAAAGACTTAAGAAAAATATTGAAGTATTTAACGAAAGAACCTTGGAACTTCGAAATATGGGAATAAATGTATTGGAACAAAATTTCCTGAAAGGGGAAGGAGTGTTCGATTTTGATGCAACTCGTGCTGTATTCAGTATGAGTGAGCTGGGCATCACAGGTACGAGGCTACAGGAAGTATTGAGGTATGAATATAGAATACAAATGGAGTTTGCTGACTTGCAATATATAGTAGGATATATAACTGCAACAGATGAACCTGAAGACATTCACAGACTTTTTGATGCAGTTAGGGAAATCTATATAAAAGAAAGCAAGACTAAAGAAAAAAGAGACACTATACAAATTGAACCCTTTCCTTTCGTAAAGCAGGAAGCTAAAATGAAGCAGGTATTTTATGCTGAAAATACTATCATTGACATAGATGAATCTATTGGAAAGATTGCTGCAGAATTTATAATTCCATACCCGCCAGGAATACCCCTTATATGTCCTGGAGAATTAATTGATAAAAATACTGCAGAATATATAAAAATAATGTTAAAAAACGGTATTAACGTAAATGGTGTTTACAATAATAATTTAGTGAGAGTAGTTAAATGAAAGGCAAATTTATTGTATTAGAAGGATCAGACGGCTCGGGAAAAAGTACCTTAGCTTTAAAAATAAAGGATTATTTCATAAAAAAGGGTTATGAAGTGGAAATTACCAGAGAACCCGGGGGTACAGATATCAGTGAAAAAATAAGAGAGCTGTTACTAGATATTAATAATAAGGAAATGGATTACAAGACGGAAGCTTTGCTCTATGCTGCAGCCAGGGCTCAGCTAGTATCTCAAAAAATAATTCCTTGGATAAAAGAAGGAAAAATTGTAATAAGTGAAAGGTATGTTTATTCAAGTTTGGTGTATCAAGGTTTCGGAAGAAACCTTGGTATTAATGAAGTGAAAAAAATAAATGATTTTGCTACTTCAGGAATAAAGCCAGATTTGGTAATATTATTAGACGTTGATCCTGAAAAGGGATTAAAGCGAAAGCTAAGTATTAATGGTGGAGACAGGCTGGAAAATGAAGATATTACCTTTCATAAAAGTGTTTATGAAGGGTATAAAAAGCTTAAATCACTTTTTCCTGAAATAGTTACTGTAAATGCAGAGGGTACAATTGAAGAAGTATTTGAAGATATAAAAATCTTATTAAGGAGGCTGCCATGAAACTTATAACCGCCATTGTGCAAAATGACGATGCAAATAAGTTGATTTCAGCATTAAGTGAAGCAGGATATTCATCTACTAAAATGTCTTCAACAGGGGGATTCTTAAGTTCTGGTAACACAACCATTATATCTGGTGTTGAAGACGGGGATGTTGAAGACGTAATAGAAATAATAAAGAATATATGTAAGACAAAGAAGAAAGTAACGGCTGCCATACCCCCCAGTTCATTCAGCACCGTAGGAGGATATTTGCCTCAAACTATTGAAATTTCCGTTGGAGGAGCTGTAGTCTTTGTAACTCCTGTGGAGAGATATGAAAAAATTTAAGGTGGACATATGTATTTTAGCCAAGTAGCGGGACAGGAAGAGATCAAAGCTTCTTTAAATAAATCAATTATAAATAATACGGTTTCACACTGCTATATATTTGAAGGGCCGAAAGGCATGGGCAAGTACCAACTGGCACTGGTCTTTGCTCAATCTTTGTTATGCTCAAATTTTGATATAGAGCCTTGTAACGTATGCAATAGCTGTATAAAGGTGAATTCTTTCAACCATCCTGATTTGCACATAATAAATGAGGATGAAAAAAATATTAAAAGAGAGGAAATTGATTATTTAATAGATTCCGTATATAAAAAGCCCTATGAATCAAAGAGGAAAATCTATATAATTAAGGAAGCCCACTTAATGACTGTGCAGGCAGCCAATGCTTTTTTAAAAACTTTGGAAGAACCACCCTTGGATACTGTTATAATATTGTTGACAACAAACTCAAATTTACTTATCCCCACTATAGTTTCAAGGAGCCAGGAAATAAAGTTTAGGAATGTCAGCAAAGAAACTATTATGTCCTATTTGAAAAAGTATAGTGATGATAACTTATTTATTGAATTAGCAGCAAATTATTCTCAAGGAATGCTTAACAAGGGAGTCAATATTATAGAAGGTAAGGATCAAATCCTTCAAAAACGTGAAGAAATAATTAAATTATTTGACAGAATTATTAATTCTTCTCCGGAAATTATTTATGAATTAGAAAGTTACTTTGAAGAAGAAAAAGATAATATAGATTTAATAATAGAAATAATAATGATATGGATTAGAGATATAATTTACGTTATTAACAACTTAGAGGATTTAGTTATTAACAAAGATTTTTTACAACTTTTGAAGATTCATGGCAAGAGTATGAAAAAGAATTCAGATATAATTGAATTCATGGAAAAAATAAGTGAAAATATAAGAAGCAATGTTAACTATAAATTGACTGTAGATAATATGCTTTTAAAGATTCAGGAGGCTTTTAAATGATAAAAGTAGTTGGCGTTAGATTTAAGAAAGCCGGCAAAATATACTATTTCGACCCTGAAAAAAAGTGGATTAACGAAGGAGATTACGTTATAGTAGAAACTGTAAGAGGGATCGAATATGGTCAAGTTGTTGTAGGGGTAAAAATGGTTAATGAGGAAGACATTGTCCAACCCTTAAAAAAGGTTTTAAGAATTGCAACAGAAGAAGATATAAGAATACATCAAGAAAATAAAGCTAAAGAAAGAATAGCTTTTGATATATGCTTAAAAAAAATAGAAGAGCACGGCTTGGAAATGAAACTTATTGATATTGAATATACCTTTGACAACAACAAAGTAATTTTTTATTTTACAGCAGATGGACGAATAGATTTCAGGGAATTAGTAAAAGACTTGGCTGCCATATTCAGAACAAGAATTGAATTAAGACAAATAGGTGTTCGGGACGAAGCTAAAATGGTAGGAGGCTTAGGACCTTGTGGAAGACAAATGTGCTGTTCTACATTTTTGGGAGAGTTTTATCCCGTGTCTATTAAAATGGCAAAGGAGCAGAAGTTGTCGTTAAACCCTGCAAAAATATCAGGTATCTGCTCAAGGTTAATGTGCTGCTTAAACTATGAACACCATGTTTACGAGGAAAATATTGAACAACTGCCCGACGTGGGAGATAAGGTAAAAGTATTGGGAACAAATAAAATAGGTACAGTGGTAGACATTAATCCCTTATTTGTAACTGCTAAAGTAAATGTGATTAAAAATGACGGAACTGTTGAAGTAGAAGAAATAAAAGGAGAACAGTTAATAGTCTTGGAAGAAGGGAAAAAACAAAAGTTACATGGTATGACCATGGAAGATATAGATATGGAAGAATTAAAAGAATTGGAAGATTGAAAAGGGGCTGTCGTACTAATACGGCAGCCCTTTCTACTTGATTGTTTAAACTGTAAGGTTTCTTGCTAAGCCAACGAGTTTCAATATGGTCTTATTGGTATTTATAATTGTAATGAAGTCTTTCTCCTTTGTTATTTTGATGATCGTAGTCAATCAACAATTCTTTTGATTCTTTAAACAGGATGAATATTGCCAATAGGTTTGGAATAACCATGATACCATTGAACATATCAGCTAAATTCCAAACAAAATCAACCTTTTGGTATGAACCTAAAACTATGAATAATAATACTATTATCTGATAAATGCGGATAGATTTCTTATCTTTAAATAAGAATCTTATATTGTTTTCACCAAAATAATACCATCCGACTAAGGTTGTAAATGCAAAGAAGGTCAGGCATATTGCCAAGAACATTTCACCTATTGGTCCAAAAGCAATTTTAAAAGCTTCTTGTGTAACACCTACTCCTACTAAACCTAAAGTATTGGATCCTGTTGATAATATCGCTACTGCCGTTGCGGTACAAACTAAAACTGTATCTATAAATACTGCAATCATGGCAGAAAGGCCTTGTTCTACCGGATGTTTAACATCAGCAACTGCATGTGAGTTTGGAGTTGAACCCATACCAGCTTCGTTTGAAAATAATCCTCTTGCAATTCCATATCTCACAGCTTGCTGAACACCAATGCCTGCTGCCCCGCCCATAATTGCTTTGGGGCTAAATGCAGCTACAAAAATGGATTTAAATACAGAAATAATGCTATTATGGAATATTATTATTACTACTATAGAACCCAAAATATATATAGCAGCCATTACAGGAACAACCAATTCTGCAAAGGAAGCAATCCTCTTCATTCCCCCTATAAAAATAAGTCCAGCAACAACTGCAATAAAAATACCTACACCTAATTGAGGAATATTAAATGCTCTGCTGACTGCATCTGCTATAGAATTGGACTGCACCATGTTTCCAATAAAACCTAATGCAATTATAAGAGCTATAGCAAAAAATGAAGCTAATCCTTTTGAGCCTAAACCATTTTTAATATAGTAAGCAGGTCCACCTACCAACTGGCCATCGCTGTCTGTTTCACGGTATTTTTGAGCTAGGGTTGCTTCAACAAAAATAGTTGACATTCCAAAGAATGCAGAAATCCACATCCAGAAAACTGCTCCCGGCCCTCCTGAGGTTATTGCTGTTGCAACCCCTGCCACATTACCAGTTCCTATTTGGGCTGCTATACTAGTGGCAAGAGCTTGAAATGAAGACATTGAACCTTCTTTGTTTTCTTCTTTGCTAAATATACCTCCAAAAACTCTTTTGTAAGCTTCACCAAATCTTTTTACCTGTATGAACCCTAGTCTTACAGTAAAATAAAGGCCAATTCCTACAAGGCCTATAATGAGAACGTAATCCCATAGAATACTATTTACAAAGTTGACAAGATTTTCGAATAATTCCATTGATATTCTCTCCTTTTTTTAGTTATATTGCAATGATTGTAGCAGATTGTCAAAAAAGCTTCAAATACTTTTTTTCAAAACATGTTAAATAAGGTAAAAACGATAGTTGTCCAAATATTACAATCTCAAGCAATCTATTTCTTAACAAGCAGAAGTAATAAAGGGAAAATGGCTAATAGTTTTAGAAAAAGGGTAAGAATAATAATTAAATAAAATGAATATAGAAGAAATATAGAGGGATAAAGAATTGGAATGTAATACTTGTTAAAAAAATATTTATTAATTTATAAAAAGGGTCTTTTAATTAAATGGAAATAGTGATAAAATAGTCTCATGACCACAAGGGGGAGGTGAAATAGATGGCTTACTTTATTACTGATGCATGTATAAGCTGCGGAGCATGTGAACCAGAGTGTCCTGTGGGCGTTATCTCTGCTGGTGACGATAAATATGTTATAGATGATTCAGGTTGTATCGATTGCGGAGCATGCGCTAGCGTATGTCCCGTAGAAGCTCCACAACAGGCTTAAGGGAATACATAAAAGGGACAGACTTTTATTATAGAATAAAAATCGGTCCCTTTTATTTTGTCCAAGGTTTTTGCTACCAAACCAATCTATAATCTTACGTCTGGATAGTTTGGTTGCCCATTTGTTATTTTGTGAATTACTTCTGTTCGGCTAATGCAATTCATTTTTTTATAAATATTTTGCAAATGTGTTTTTACGGTATGCTGACTTAGGTAAAGTTTGTCAGCTATTTTTTTATTCGAGAAACCCTGAACAAGCAAGGAAACTATTTCACACTCCCTATCAGTTAAACAGTATATAGTTTTAAGGTTATCATAGTCCGACATGCCTATCTTATCAGTTTTCATAATATAAGTTGCATAAAAAGTTTTAATTCCATGAATAAAATCCGGAACTATAAAGGGGACAATTCTTACAAAATGATTATTGATGCAGGTTTCTATGGATGTAGTGTTGTACGATATTTCCCTGAAATAAAGCTTATCAGACAACATCCTTGCAAAACTCTCATTAAAATTGTTTTCACAATCCTTTTCCAATATATCACTTATCAATCTGACAGACATTTGATTATATTGTATTACATCCAGTTTGCTGTCAAGTACTACCATTCCAATTGGTGCTTCATTTACAAAGCTCATAATAAGGTTGTTCTGGTGTTGATACTTGAGCTTTGCCAATGAGTTACCCAGCATATGAGAAATATTTTTCTGTAATATGGCAGCACATTGGACTTCTTTTTCTGTAAAATCACCCAGTACTTTTGGTTTCATTATACCTACAACTCCAATAAGCTTACCTTGGTATCTAAGTTGAAGTGCTATCTCATCATAAACGCCCATTTTCTTTAGAAGATCATTGTAAAATTCCGTCTTTTCAAAATTATTTATGGACATTATGTCAGTTATGTGAACTATATCTTTTGCCAGAAGTTTTTTGGGGATGCTGAAGGTGTGAAAGATATCAGTTTTAAAATAATACTTTTCGTATGATTTCATGATGTCAGCATCAATATTGACAGAGACTGGATTAATGTACTGTTCATTTTCATCAGTGAGAAAGAATGCCATTGAATATTCCTGATACAGATCAATCATTGCTTTTAATACTGTTTGTCGAAAATCATCATTATAGCT
>ERZ773359.2811-NODE-2811-length-21224-cov-34.356228_pt1 | contig 21224 bp, 16 predicted proteins | sample MGYA00374955_ERZ773359 | MGnify/ENA primary metagenome ERZ773359 (study PRJEB29098, sample SAMN04486028) | biogas fermenter metagenome | study: EMG produced TPA metagenomics assembly of the Biogas fermentation microbial communities from Germany - Plant 4 DNA1...
AGCATATGATCCAGAGAATATACATAACAGGGTAAATTATTCTATTAAAAAGAACTGGTTAGAAATAGATAAAGAAAGAAGAAATCTTAGGTATGAAATGATAATGGACATGAATTTATCATGTCCAATGGATTTCCTAGAAATATATTCTACAAGGATGAGAATGTGTGAGGATGCAGCAGACTTTTTAGATTGTAGTTTTGAACTTGTAATAAATAATTTTACTTTAAATAGGCCTAAGTATAGGAGATAGTAGGCATTTCAAATAATTGTTTATACATGATTACATATTATTCTTAAATCGATATTGGTGTAATTATATGGTACTTTATCCAACCAACATAAAAGAAAAGGTAGCTTAGCTAGTTTAAAGCTTTGCTACCAAAATTTAATTTCCTAATACTAATTGGAATCAGAATAATTCTTTAATTATTTCTTCATCTAAGATTTTCTTTCTTTTTTTCCAGTCTGGCATCAATGCTGTTAAAAAAGTATAGAATTCTTTATCGTGATTTTTATACATAAAATGAACAAGCTCATGGAGGACAACATAATCTATACATTGTTTTGGTGCTTTGACAAGTGCAGAATTTAATACTATTACCTTAGTATTTCTATAACAAGACCCCCACCTGGATTTCATTTCCCTGATTTTTATCTCCGGCCTTGGAATATTATTATTCCTAACCAGGTTATACATTCTGTCTAGAGATTTATTAAAGTGTGTATTTGCCTTTTCACTTAACCATTCTTTGAATAGTCTTTCTTTCTTTTTTAAATCACTAGTATCTTGAACATAGAGATAGATAAATCCTCTAAAGTATTTAACAGTTTCCACTTCTGATTCCCTTACTCTTAGACGATATTGTCTACCGAGATACCTAATAGATTCTCCACTTACATACTCCATCTTGCTTCTTCTATTTAATTGAAATTCTTTAAAATAACTAAGATTCTTACATATCCATGGACCCTTTTGTTTAACAAAATCCTTGATAATCTCTAATGGTACATTCTTATTAGCAGAAACCGTAATACTCATATCCGGTTTTACCCTTAAATTAATATTTTTAACATTCTTTCTTTCTAGCTTAAAATTTATCTGTTTTTCTCCATAGATTACTGAATGCATTTCCATCATATCACCTTTTAATATCTTCTTAAGGCTACAGTTCTTATTTCTTCTAGTAGCTTGTCAATTAAATCAATATCGATAGATATGTTATTTTCTTCAGCGAAATCAAATATTAAGTCCTCAACCTCTTGATCAATTCTATTATGAACATCAGTGTTTTCATGCCAATCTACTTTTGTATGCTTTGATACAATTTTTTCAATAAGTATAGATAGCTCAGCTAGTTGCTCCTTATTTATTTTTTCTTTCTGATTATCTACCCTATATTCTGAACACTCCTCATTAAATATGCCGGCTGTCACTCCATAAAAAGCCTGAGCGTTAGGCTCATTCTTAATACTTTCAGGATATTCTATACCTGAATCACCTTTTTGGTAGTCCTCTTTTATTTTATTCATCCTTTCAAAATATTCCCTTTCGCTTATCCTTTTCTCTTTATAAGCTTGCAGGGTTTCTTCAATTCTCTCTGAGAACTTTTTGTAATAGTAGGGATTCTCATCCCATTTAGCATTTATACTTTTTGTTATTCTTGTTCTTATAGCATCAGCCTTTGCTCTAGGTGAGCCTAACCTTTTAAGTTCTTCTTCAAATCCCTTTTTATCAAGAATATCAACAGGATTAGTTATTCTAATCACATCTTCTGCAGCTATATAATTGTCCATTAGCTTTTGCATTTTGGCTTCATACTCTTTATGGTCTATTGTATCTGAGTATCTAATTTTTACACTTCTTCTTATTTCCTGAAAGAATTTAAAATCCCTTTTGTATTTATCTATCTCTTCTTTGCTTAGAGAATTATAAACTCTTTCAGATTCCAAAGCCAACTTAAGATGTCTGCCAAAATTACTGAGGGTTTCATAAAATTTCTTCCTTAGTTCTTCATCCTCCAGTAGTAACTCGTATTCTTCTGCATCATTTTTGTTTTTTACTGGTATAAACAAGTTAATCAAATCAGTATAATATTGCCTTAATGAACCCACGATACTAATTACATCATATAAAACACCTTTTAAGTCTTTAGGATCAAAGTTCTCAAGGCCTGCACCAGAATACATTTCCATAGCTTCGTCTAATTTATCAAGCAAGCCTCTGTAATCAATGATAAGTCCATAGTCTTTTCCCTCATAAAGCCTGTTTACTCTTGCTATTGCCTGTAATAAAGTGTGTTCTTTCATTGGCTTATCTATATACATAATAGTAGCTCTAGGAGCATCAAATCCGGTTAATAGCTTGTCTACAACAATTAATAAATCCAAATCATCCCCATTTACAAATTCATCTTTTATGGACTCTTCATAGTTTTCTTCATTACCGTACTTTTCCATCATCCTATCCCAGAATCGTTTAACCATATCCCGAGACTCTTCATCCACTGCATCGTAACCTTCTCTTTGGTCTGGAGGGGAAATTACTACAGCTGCATTTAAGTCACCTGCTTCTTCAAAATATTTTAAATATCTTATTGCTTCTACTTTGCTGTTGGTAGCAAGCATTGCTTTAAATTGAGAGCCTTCGGTTTTGTAATTCTGTACGAAATGTCTGTTAATATCGTAAGCTATTAAAGCTATCCTCTGATCTGATGATGCAATCCTTTCAAATTGGCTCCATTTCCTCATAACTTCTTCTTTTTGCTTTTCATTAAGAGCCGTTGTTATCATTTCCAGTCTTTTATCAATAGCCTTTCTATTGACAGTTTGTTCAACCATTTTTCCTTCATATAGAAGTGGTACTATAGCTTTATCCCTAACTCCATCCGCTATGGTATAAGTATGAATAAGCCCTCCAAACTTTATCATGGTATTCTTTTCTTTTTTCATCAGAGGAGTACCTGTAAAACCCAAATAGCAGGCATTTGGGAATATTTGCTTCATTTTTAAATGCAACTCTCCATACTGAGTACGGTGAGACTCGTCTACTAAAACAAAAATATCCTTAGACAAAACAGGTTTTTGCCTTTTTGCTACAGTATCAAATTTATGAACAAGAGTAGTAACAATATCGGCCTTATTATCATTAATAAGCTCAACAAGATGCTTTCCAGATGTTGCCCTATTAGCTTTTAACCTTGTATGATTGAAAGTTTGATTAATCTGCTTATCAAGATTTATCCTATCAGTAACTACAATCACCTTTGGATTATAATCCTTTAGCTCAGATAAAACGTACCTGGAAAACATAACCATGGTCAGAGATTTTCCACTACCTTGGGTATGCCAGATTACTCCTGATCTTCTATTTCCATTTTCATCTCTTTCTTCCACTCTCTTAGCAATTTCCTTAACTGCAAAATACTGTTGATATCTAGCTATCTTCTTAACATTTTTATCAAACAAGACAAAGTATTTGGTAAGCTCCATTAATCTTTCTGGATGAAATAAGGAAACTATATTCTTATCTTGATTAGTAGGCAATCTATCTAATACAGCCTTGCTCAGATTTGCCTGAAGCCAGTCTTCATACTCCTCTTTCCATACAGACCAAAACCTTTTGGGGGTATCACAAGTGGCGTATTTTGTTTCATTCTTATTAGTAACCATTAGTATTTGGCTATATTTGAATAAATGTGGAGCATAGTTTTTCCCCTGATTTCTAAGCATTTGCTCTATACCTTGCCTAATATGTATAGAAGCTCTTTTACATTCGATAACACCCAAGGGTATACCATTAACAAATAGAACAATATCTGCTCTGATATTGCCTTCACCGTCTGCTCTTTCTACTGTAAACTCTTCTACTACATGAAATACATTATTATACACATTGTCCCAGTCAATATATCTTAAAGAAAAAGATTTCCTAGAACCATCAGGCAGGCTTTCTTCATAGCTCCTGCCAAGCATTAAGGAATCATATATTTTTTCATTTGTTCGAACTAATCCATCAGTTAGAGGTTCATCTAAATCTTTAATTGCCTGTTCAATGTTTTTTTCACTGAATTTATAGACCTGCCCTTTGTATTCATATTGATTTAACTCTATTAGTTTTTCCTTTAATATATCTAGAAGAAGTACATTATATAGATTCCCTCTCATTTCTTCAGCTTCATCTGGGGAAAGATGTATATAACCTAGATTTTTCAAAACTTCTATTGCAGGTTTCTGGCTAATATTTTCTTCGTTATAAAGATATGCTCTTGACACATTTTCACCCCCTTAACACTTCACCCTTATTATACCGGTTAATAGTAATTGCATAAGACCTTTTTTCTGGAGTTTTAATTGTTCCAGTTCTCCTTCTAATAATTCGATTTCTTTGTCTGCCGTAGATAATATATTCCCTATAGCCTTTTGTTCAGTATAACAAGGCATCTTAACTTTAGAATTTAATAAACCTTTTAAATCTAAATTTCTTCTAACTACACTTGCCCCTTGTTCTGAATTTATATTATACAAATAAATCATTTGACTTGACTTTATATAATTTTTAAAAAAATTCATATCTAGTTTTGTATAATCTATTGTATACACTTTATAAGCAGGTGAAACAATACCTATGTCATGCTTCGTTAGAATATCTACACTACCCATCCATAGGTTTAAAGTGCTAAAAACTAAATCACCTTTTCTTACAATTTTATATCCTTTGTTATTTACACTGGCAATCTGCTTATTGAAATATTCAGATTGTAAAACTATTCCTTCTTTAGTTACTGATAATATCTCATGTTGGTTAATCTCCGTACTGCGTTCATTAGATTCTTTTATCAAGCTCCCCAATTTTACCTCTTCCCAATCTCCATCAAACCCAGGTAATCTTACTTCACCCCTTAAAAGTTTCTGCATTAATCCTTTCTTTTGTTCTTTTTTTTCTTCTATTAGTTGCTCTTTTAATTCTATAGCTTTATCCCATGTTGAAAGAATTTCAGTAATCTTTCTTTGTTCGGGAAGAGGAGGAATTTTGAAAATAGTACTTTTTATATAATCCCAATCTGCACGTGGCATCTTTGTTCCTGTAGAAATATTTGCAACAAAGTTAAATTTTTCAGTTTGTATTAAGTAAAACAGAAATTCATTACATACCAAGTTAGTTTTTCCTTTTATAACCCATATTTCTGTTGAACATACACCATCAAATTCAGCCAAGTAATATTTTTTTAAATAAGGCCTCAATTTTCCGTACAGGATATCGCCTGTTTTAAAATAAGTTTTTGCACTTTTTTGTTCTATAGAGTTAGACCAACCATTAATTCTTCCAGTTTCTTGATTTATATGCTCTAATTCTATACATCTATAATTCTTAGCATCTTCTTTTGGATAATATTTGTTAGTTGATAGTATAGCAATATCTTCGAACTTATACTTCTTCCATTCTTTTATGCATTTATTTTCTTCCGGCACCTCTCCCTTATTTATCATTTCAATTCTTTCCTTTATTTCAGCATTCAATAGTCCCACCACCTGTATAAGTCATCATAATCCTAATTCTTTTAAATACTTAGCCATCTGTTCTTCTACTTCTTTTATTTCCGCTTTAATCCTTTCAATATTTTGAGCTACTTCTTCCATATCTACGGGTTCTTCCTCCTCAAAAGTATCTACATACCTAGGAATATTTAGATTATAATCATTTTCCTTTATTTCTTCATAGCTAGCCACATAAGCATATTTATCAACTGTCTCATACTTTTCATAGGTTTCTACTATTTTTTCTACATCTTGTTCTCTTAATTTGTTTTGATTTTTACCCTTTTCGTAGTTTCCCTCTCCCGAAGCATCGATAAATAATACATCTCTTCTAGTTCTATTCTTCTTAAATACCATAATACATGCTGGAATGCTTGTGCCATAAAACAAGGCTTCAGGTAAACCTATTACAGCGTCTAGAAGATTTAAATCTATTATTTTTTTTCTAATTCTTCCTTCACTAGCCCCTCTGAATAGTACTCCATGGGGTAGAATAACAGCCATCCTTCCATCTTCTGCTAAAGAGTAAAGCATATGCTGTACAAAGGCATAATCTCCTCTTGAAGCTGGAGGCACTCCCCATTCAAACCTTCCATAAGGATCCAGGTTTGCTTGCATCTTAAATTTTTCATCATTATCTCCTGCAAATCCCATGGCCCATTTATCCAGTGAAAATGGAGGATTTGCTACTATCACCTGAAACTTCATCAAATTACCGTTTTCTAAATGTAAAGGATTAGATAAAGTATCTCCCCATTCAATGTTAGCATCATCTATACCATGCAAAAACATATTCATCATGCAAAGGGAATGAGTTTGCCCATTTCTTTCTTGTCCATAAATGGCTACCTTTCTATTAGGAACTTGATTTGCTACCTTAATAAGTAATGAGCCTGATCCGCAGGTTGGATCATATATCCTGTCATTTTCTCTTGGCTTTACAAGTCTTGCAAGGAGTTCAGATACCATTGAAGGGGTAAAGAATTCTCCACCTTTTTTACCTGCATCGGAGGCAAACCTTTCTATCATATACTGATACGAATTTCCAATTATATCTTCACCATTTAATCTAGAAGGCCTTAAATCCAATTTAGCAAAGTCCTCAAGTAAGGTTCTAAGCATGGCATTTCTGTCTCTCGTCTGGCCTAGTACAGCCTCACTATTAAAATCTATGTTTCTAAAAATATTTCTCAGCTTAGCTGGGTTATCCTCTTCCAGTTTTTCTAATACCTTGTTTATTTCTGCTCCTACCTCTGGTGAATTTCTTTTACTATAAAGATAATCAAAAGTAGACCTTTCACTTACAATAAACCTTTCTCTTGCTAGAGCTCTCTTGATCCTTATTTCATTACCATTATATCTTTTTGTATACTCTTCTAGTTTTTCCTTATATGTATCACTTAAATATTTTATAAAAAGCATTACAAGAATATAATCTTTGTATATGCTTGAGTCAATTTTTCCTCTAAAAGTATCTGCTGCTTCCCATAATACTTGATTAATTTGTTCTTGTGTTGTAATTTTATCCATATTATTCATTCCTCTCCATATTTATTGATTAGACTATATGTTATTGCTTTATAATATTTTTCTTTTTCCTTAATTAGTGCTTCTAGTAGATTTCTTTCTTTTAAGTATAATTCCCGTACTTTTGATATTCGTTTTTGTTCTTCTATGGGAATTGCTTTTATATGAATTGAAGAGAGGATAGTGTTGTTGGTACTGGATATGATAGAACCTCTCTGTGATTTTATAAGCCCTCTCTTCACTTTATCAGAATTTAGATACCATGTAATATATTCTGGTATATACTCTTTAGTTTTAAGCCTGATTATAGAAAAATAGGAAGGAACCAATAAACCAGCTGTTTTTCCATCAATACATACTGTTGTAAAATTGGCGCTTAGCTTTATAAGAATATCTCCTTCACGAGTAAAATATTCCTCACTTAACTCATCCTTACTTTCGAAGATTTCAAAAGGTTCTTCGTTAAATACTCCCTCATCCTCAATATTTTTTAAGGTAACTAATTTATACCTTTTTTGAATCTCATATTTAACATTTGCCTTTTTTCTTGCTAAAATTAAACCAGTCCTTATATCAGCAATTTCACCTAGTTTCATTTTACACCTCTTTTTGTTAAATTTCAAGCTTATCACCGCTGTTCTTATTGTTAAATTTAATATATAACATATAAGTTAAAATGTAAATATATATTAATTAAAAATTTTCATTCAAATTTAGTTTCATTTGTTCAATTAGTTAATACTAGAAAACTAAAAACCAGAAAGGCGAAGCTGCCTTTCTGGTTATTTGGAATCATTGTAAGTTTTATTGATAAATGTCAGCTTGATCGAAAAGGAGAACCCCAGTTTAAACTCCTGGCATAGCGATATAGCTCCTTATCCTTTCGTGTTATCACTCTACTGCTTATTCCATCAGAGCTACATATTTCAAATATGATATGCCCCTTTCTCACTTGTGGATGGCGTAGTATTCTGCCTTCTATAACTTTTCCCTTTTCGCGGGAAACTGCTACAAAGGAAAATTTTTCATCTTCAAAAGAAAGTTCACCAGCTTTAACTTGTCTGTGCAAACGTGACCGTGATATCCTCTGGGCAAAATGACACCAATTGTCATCAATCATTGGACATGGCAAAGAATGAGTACAAGGAGCCACTAGTAAACCTCCCAAATCAATAAGTTGCTTTCGGGCTTGCCTGATGAGAGAAAATCCAACTGGTGTTCCTGGCTCAATAATAACCAGAACGTTTTTAGTAACCGACCATAGCTTTTGTATAAAAGATTCTCTATTATGCTCACTAAGCTCTCCTAGCACATATGATGCAGTTACTAAATCATAGGGGATAGTTTTCCAATGGTCAGTAATATCTTTTTTAACCCATTTTGCTTGCTGGATAGATCTAGCTAAGGAATACTTAGCTAGCCTTTTCCCTAACCCAATCATCCCTTCTTCTCTTTCAAGTAGGGTAATAGAATTAAAACTAGGATATATTTCAGTAGCTGCCCACATAACAGTTCCTGGACCAGCTCCTACATCAAGCAAAGATTGTGGATTCCAGTCAGCTAGCACTTCTTGTACCTGTTTTAGAGCTGCATACACCGCAGCAAAAGTAGCAGGCATACGAAAAGCGGCGTATGCGTATACATCCTCTTTTGATTTAATAAAACTCTTCCCCTTAGTAGTTTGAATGGTGCGATATCTGTTAGAAAGGTCAGATACCACCTTAGTCAGCTTTTTTGTAGAAAAATGCGATGTTTCCAATTCTATAGCATATCTTAATTCCTCTGGTAGTTCCACTGACAAAAGTCTTCCTTTCTTGTAAATTAATCATAATATTCTTCTATCGCAAATTAACCTACTGGGCTAATTCAATATCTTAAGCCAAACATAATGGCTATTGATAAGTAAGCACCTTCTCTGATTTGCTTTAGAAAACTTAGCTTTAGTTTTCTCCAAATCAGTAGTGAAGCCAACATTCAATAGCCATTATGAATTTCAGAAGATAATTGTTGAACTAGCAATTTAGATCTATTGTTATGACAAAATATTATCTTCTAGATATTTAACTATATCCCTAGCTGTAGGTGGGCATCCAGGTACAAACTGAGCACACTTCCTAGTACATTGTCCTATACCAATACCATTATCTATGGATTTATTCTTATAATACTGCCCTATATATAGTTTAGTGTTAATTCTACCAAGCTGTCCCTTAGTTCTAATTCTATCTAGGGCATGGATCAAACTGCCATAACAAGCAGAGCAGGCATCCCGCTCCTCTATATACTTAGCAAACATTTTTACCTTACCAGTTGTACCTTTGATTTCAGTACTTTTATCACTATTAAGCTCTATAATTGATGATTTCTCCCAATTTGTAGTTCCCACACCTATTTCTTCTGCAATTTCTATATAAGGAATATCCTTTAAGTCAAATCCCAATAAATCAGCAGCATAGCTATCTATCATAACTGGATCTGTACCTACTAAAATTCGGTTCATTTGAACTGGATTGCCACCTTCCTCAAAGTTCAGATCCCCCATTATGCCATCTACTATAATGAGATCTTGCTTTATGGCTTTACTTAAATATGCTATAGGCTTATGTAATCCCATTGTGTGGAATCTTCGCTTTTCGGAATTGGGTATGCAGCCTTTCATGTTCTTAAGAGCGCAGGTTAAATTGGTCTGGCAATGCCCTTTTAGAACTGGAACATTGATAAGATAATCTATATCATTCATTTTACTGCAAATATTTAGCTTCAAGCCGTCTACATTGCATTCCTCATAGCTATCCTTTTGTAGATCTATAAGAGGAACATTATATTTTTTTGATATATCTTCATATCCACAGGCCTTAAAAGCCCTTGAAGTTCTTTCTCCTATCCAAGATCCCTCTAAAATACATATGTTCATATAGCCTCTAGATTGAAAATATTCTATAATTCCCTCAACTAATTCAGGAGAAGTGGTGGCTCCACTAGTAGAAGGCTTTGCCACTACTAAATTAGGCTTAATACCAATTTTTGCTTCAGTACTTAGTCCTCGTTCTGGTTTCACTTTTTCCAATACCTCTAAAACCATAGTTTTTGGATTATCGCCGTAAATAACGTGGATATTTTTTTGACTCATATAATCATACCCTCCCCTTTTTTCTATTTTTTATGGCTTTCTAAAGAACTTTATTAGAGTATATAATGATCAATTAGGTCAGGTCAAATTTTTAATGTTCTAAACTGTCTCATTCCCCATATAATTGTTCCTATAATAAATCCCCCTAGTGATGGAATAATCCATCCAAAGCCATAGTCAAATCCCGGCAAATACATATGGGCAAAGTCAATCATCTTACTTACAATTGCAGTCTCTTTTATAGTCTCGGGTAATGCATTGCAAAAATCGAAATAAGCTGCAATCATTGTTAATATGGTTGTCCACCTATATATGTCTCTTTGTTTTTTAATAATTGGTGCCAATAATGATAAAAAAATTAAAGTAATGGCTAGGGGATACAAAAACATGAGTACCGGCACTGATAGCTGGATAATTTTATTTAATCCAAAATTAGCGATAACAAAGGAAAAAGCAGTAAATAAAATAGCGTATTTATTATATGATATTGAATTTGGAAACATTTCGCTAAACATTTGGGAACAAGAGGTAATTAAACCGATAGCTGTTTTAAGGCAAGCAACAGTTACAATAGCAGCCAGCAGCAGTTTACCTGCAAATCCAAAATAATGCTCACTAACCATGGACATTATTTTACCACCATTATTAGCACTACCTACGCTACCCATGCTGGTAGCCCCCATATAGGCCAGTGATGCATAAATAAGGCTCATTCCAGCAACACATATTAATCCGGACTTGCATACTTCAATAGCTTTTCTATTTGGATCCTTTACACCTAATTTCTCAATGTTTGAAATAATAACAATTGCAAATGCAAGGGAAGCTAAAGCATCCATGGTATGGTACCCTTCTAATATTCCTGTAAACAATGGTTTATCAATATAGTTTGCTTGGGCTGAGTATAGGCTGGCTTTACCCATAGGCTTTACAAAGGTTGCAATTATTAATATTGATAATAAAACCAAAAAAGCGGGAGTAAGATATTTACCTACCCAATCTAGTATTCTACCTGGCCGTAGTGAAAAATAAAGTGTTATAGCAAAGAAGATTAAGGAAAATATAAATAGTCCAAATTGCATATATTTCTCTGAAATAAAAGGGTTTAAGCCTACTTCAAAGGCAACCGTAGCCGTACGGGGGATGGCAAATAAAGGTCCAATGGTTAGATACAGCATACAGGTAAATAAAATTGAATATGTTCTATTTACAGACTTTGCCAGATCATATAAGCTTTCACTTTGAGCTAGGGCAGTTGCAATAACCCCTAAAAGCGGAAAACCAACTCCAGTAATTAAGAATCCTATTGTTGCTTGAAATGTATTCTTGCCTGCCAATTGTCCCATTTGTACAGGAAATATCAAATTTCCTGCCCCGAAAAATAGTCCAAATAATAATGCTCCTATTAATACATTTGATTGAAAATCAAGTTTTTCTTTCATTGCTAGATCTCCTTACATTATTAAATCTAAAAACCAGAAAAGCGATGATGCTTTTCTGGCTACTATAAATTAGCACCATTATGAGTTTATTTGTCATCGCCAAATAAGGCATTCACAAAATCTTCAGGTACAAAGGGCTGTAAATCATTAACTTGCTCACCAACACCTATAAAGCGTATAGGCACATCCAATTCAGATTTTACCGCTATTATGATACCGCCCTTGGCAGTACCGTCCAGTTTGGTGAGAACAATGCCTGTAACTCCCACCGCTTCTTTGAATAATTTAGCCTGAGCTACAGCATTTTGGCCAGTGGTGGCGTCCAATACTAGTAACACCTCTTTATGTGCCTCTGGATATTCTCTATCTATAACCCTATTTATTTTCTCAAGCTCCATCATTAAATTTTTTTTGCTGTGCAATCTACCTGCAGTATCACATAATAAAATATCAATATTCCGAGACCGGGCTGCTTGTACAGCATCAAATATAACTGCTGCTGGATCAGATCCTTCCTTTTGGGAAATAACCTGTACTCCTGTTCGCTCTCCCCATATCTTCAATTGATCTGCTGCAGCAGCACGGAAGGTATCCCCCGCCGCCATTAAGACACTTTTACCTTGATTTTTGTATAAATTTGCAAGTTTTCCTATGGTTGTGGTCTTACCGACTCCATTAACTCCTACAACCAAAAAAACTGAAGGGGTTTTTATATCATAATCTTCTTCACTAGCCAATATGGTAGTAATTTTTTCTTTTAATAAATTTCTAATTTTTTCAGCATCACCTATCTTCTTTTCCTTTACTTGATCCCGCAGTTCATCCACAATCTCCATGGTTGTATTGACGCCCACATCTGCAGTGATAAGAATCTCTTCCAACTCATCAAAAAAATCATCATCTATTTCACGATAATACTTAATAAGTTCATCTACCCTCTCAGTGAACCCTTGTCTGGCCTTATCTAAGCCTTCCTTTAGCCTTGAAAAGAAACCTTTCTTTCTGTCCTTTTTGTTTTCCATATTCCTTTGTTCTCTTCCTTTCTGTATAATATATGGTTAATATTAACATTTAACTTGCAATTTCATCCTCTAATCTAACGGATACCATTCTTGAAACGCCCTTTTCTTCCATGGCTACTCCATATAGAACATCACTATTTTCCATAGTCCCTCTTCTATGGGTTATCAGGACAAATTGGGTTTTCTCGCTAAACTTTCTTAAATACTGTCCAAAACTCTGAACATTGCTCTCGTCTAAGGCGGCATCAATCTCATCTAGCACACAAAAAGGTGCTGGCTTGTGCTCCAGTATAGCAAATAAAATGGAAATGGCAGTAAGGGTCTTTTCTCCACCTGACAATAGGGAAATACTTTGGAGTTTTTTGCCTGGTGGTTGAGCTACTATTTCAATCCCTGAAGTAAGTACATTGTCAGGGTCCTCCAGCACAAGCTCTGCTCTGCCTCCTCCAAATAGTTGGCAAAAGACTCGACTAAAATGCTTGTTGATAATGTTAAATTCCTCTTTAAACTTTTTTTCCATGGTTAAAGTAATATCCTTTATTATACCCTGTAGATTTTCCTTTGCCTTGACTAAATCGTCTTTTTGCTTAGTGAGAAAATCATATCTCTCTTTTACCTGCTTGTATTCTTCTATAGCGTTTATATTAATATTTCCAAGTTCATTGATCCTTTGCTTTATTTTTTGAATCTCTTTTCTAATTTGAGAAATAGTTAGATTCTCATCCCTATATTTTAAAGCCTGGGCATAAGATACTTCATATTCATCCCATATATTGTTCTGAATGTTTTCTATTTCCACCTCTGCCCTAGACAACTGTACATCCATGCTGTGTTTTTGAGTTCTTATATCTTCTATAACTGCAGTCAATTCTTTTATCCTTCTATCAATGATGGTTATTTTATTAGATAACTTCTCTTTAACAGACTGCTTTTCATCTAGCAATGCTTCTTTTTCTCTTGCTTTGATCTCTAAGTTTTCTATTTTTATTTTATACCCTGTAATTTCCTCTTTATATTTTTGAGCAGATTTAGAATTCTCTTGTATCTGGATGGACTTACTTTCTATATTTTTACCATGATGCACTATATCCCTATCTAGCTGATCTAGTTTTTCTTCTAATGAGGTAATCTCATGTTCTAGACCGGCTATTTTAATTTTTATGTTTGTAATTTCCTGATCAACAGATGCTTTTTCTCTATTGATGCTTTCAATGGAAGAGTCAGTATTGTCTACTAGAGTTTGAGCATTTTTATTTTGAATTTCAAGTTTGGCGATTATATTTTCCTGCTCTTTAATGGATTGGACCAATGCTTCTATTTCTTGATCCGACTTTATTCTGGCTTGCTCAAGTCTTTGGGTTTCCATGTCTCCTTTTTCTATCTGTGTACGGATTGCCTCGAGGTGTTCCTTTTGAGCAGTTATTTTAATTTCCAATTCATGAATTTCACTGGATAGCCTTCTCCTCGCCTCTCTTATTTGGGTATATTCTTCCATTTGAACTTTTCTTTTTTCAATGCCAACTTTCATCTTGTCAGTAAGCTTGGCAATGCTTCCCTTTATTTCATCTATTTCTCTGCTGCGTCCAATAATTCCTGTGCTTCTTTTACTTAAGCTGCCTCCTGTCATAGAACCACCAGAATTTATAACATCGCCCTCTAGGGTAACAATCCTAAAGGAATAGGAGAATTTCCTAGCTATTTCTATAGCCTGATCTAGATTTTCTGTAATAACTACCCTACCTAATAGATTGTTGAATATCTCTTTGTATTTATCATCAAATTTTATCAGATCTACTCCTCTTCCCAGGCATCCTTCCATAGATAGAACTGCCTTCTCGTGATTGTAAAGATCCCTACCTTTGATTGAGGATATGGGTAAAAAGGTAGCTCTCCCCAGATTTCTCTGCCTTAAAAATTCTATTATATACTTAGCATCATGTTCATTGTAGGTTACTATATGTTGAAGACTTGAACCTAAAGCTGTTTCTATAGCCACCTCATATTTCTTAGGCACCTCTATAAGCTCTGCAACTACACCACATACGCGTTCCTTTATGGAGGAATTGTTTCGACATGCCAATAAAATATTCTTCACGCTCTTCTGATAGCCTTCATAGGCATTGGACATCTCTACTAATAGGTTTAACCTTGACTTCATTCCTTCAAGTTGCTGATTTTGTTGCTGAAGCTTATAGTCCAAATCCTTAAGCCCTTGTTCCAGGGATACCATTTCCTGTTCTAGGATAGTCTTTTCTTGACTTTTTTCTAATATCTTTTGGCTAATATTTTTAATGCTCTCAGTTATATTCTCATATTCATAAACAATATTTATTTTAGTTTGCTTTAATTCTTCCAACTGCTGGTCAGCTTGTCGCTTTTGTTCTTCAAGATTACTTTTTAAAGTTTGGAACTTAGTTATACTATTTTGAGCTTCAGAAAGAGCCTTCCATATCTCCATCACCCTATCCTTTTTCTGCTGTGCTTCCAGCTGGCTAGCTGATAGCTGCTTATGTATTTCTTTAAGCTTAGTTTCTAACTCAGCAGACTTAGAAAGAGAAATATTTAGATGTTCTTTTTTTTCATTTAACTTTTCAAGAACATTAGACTTTTCCTTTTCCTTACTAGCAATTGCCTCTCTTTCCCATTCCAGCTCTTGTTCCAGCCTGACTTTTTCTCTATCTAGCTGTTCAATTCTTTCCTGGATAACTTGTATGGTGCCTTTTAGTTTTTCAATTTCATTCAATGTCCCATATCTATTATCCCGAATAGATTGAATTTCATTATCTAATTGAATTAACTGTTCATTTATTTCATTGCCCTTAGCCTCTTGTTCGATAATGCTTTGCCTATGGTTTTTAATGTCTTGTTCTAATAGGGCAACACTTTCCCTTATCTTATCTATCTTTTTCTTATGACTATCATAATCAACAATAAATCTATTAAGTTCATAAATTTTCAGCTTGTCCCGTAAATTCAAATATTCTTTAGCTATCCTACTCTGTTCTTCTAAAGGTCCCAGTTGATTTTCTATTTCCCTTAAAATATCCTCTACACGTACCATATTTTCATGTGTATTCTCAAGTTTTCTCTCTGCTTCCTGTTTTCTAGTCTTGTATTTAACTATACCTGCAGCTTCTTCAAAGACTAGCCGCCTGTTTTCAGGTTGGGTGCTTAATATCTCCTCAATTCTGCCTTGTCCTATTATAGAATAACCTTCTTTGCCTACACCAGTATCCATAAATAGCTCTATAATATCTTTTAGTCTACATGAAGATCGATTTATGTAATATTCACTTTCTCCTGACCTAAAAAGCCTTCTAGTTATAGTTACCTCAGTGAAGTCTACTGGCAGAGTATGACCTGAGTTATCAAGGGTTAAGGATACTTCCGCAAAACCTAAGGGCTTTCGCTGTTGAGTGCCGGAAAATATTATATCTTCCATTTTACTGCCCCTTAGAGATTTGGCACTCTGCTCACCTAAAACCCATCTTATAGCATCAGCTACATTGCTTTTACCACTACCATTAGGCCCAACTATAGCGGTTATACCTTTATCAAACTCTATTTCAATCCTATCAGCAAAGGATTTAAAGCCATACATTTCAAGTTTCTTTAATAGCAACTTTATACACCTCTTGTTTTAATCAACCAAGCATATTATATTGCAAGTTTGACTGATTCTTATCTGTATACTCCAATCATACTTGTCAATTTTAACATAAAATGTCTCTAACATCTAGTTCCATATTTCTTTGAGAATTCCTTCATATCTTCGTGCAATATATGTTTTTCTACTTTCTTGTATTATATTTCCATCCATAATAACGACCATTTCTTGCTCATCAATATCTTTATTGGGCTTAATTGATATTTCATAATCTAGAAATTGGTGGCGTAAGAATTTTATATTAATCTTCTTCTGTCCTATAGCTTGAGATAGGCGTGAAGGATGAACTTGAAAGGTTATACTTTTATCTGGTATATCTATCTTTGAATCTAGTATCCTTTGTAAAATATCCTTCATCCAAGATCTATATATAGCGCTTTCTACCATTTCTCCAAAGGCAGGATGATAGGGGCCTGCCACAAGATCTTGACCTTTATCAAATCCTTCTTGGGATTGTAAGCCAATTCGGATTATATCTATATCATGATACTCAAAAATAGATTTGATATCCTTAACCCATTCCACAGCTTCTTCTATTGTTAAGGGCCTATATTGCCCCTTATAAAAAAGTTCTTCCAGGCTAGAACCTTTGACAACTAAGGTAGGATATATCCTGACAAAGTCAGGTTTTATTTTCGCAAAATCCAAAGCTGTATTAATGGATTTTAGACGTGTATCATAAGGAAGACCAATCATCATCTGGTATCCTATTTTAAAAGGATAATTTCTTAAATTCAAAAGGTCAGGTAAAATTTTTTCATATGTATACCCACGTTCGCTGGCTTCTAAAACATGGGAATTAGTAGATTGGATTCCTAGCTCAATAGTTGTTAGACCGTTCTTTAGAAGATTTTCCAATATAGGATCTGAAATGTAGTCCGGTCGTGTAGAAATCCTTATACCATCAACCATTCCAGCTTTTAAGTAGGGGTGGGCTAATCCTAAAATAGTGTTTTGCAGCTCAATAGAAAGACAAGTAAAACTGCCCCCGAAAAAAGCAATTTCCTTGTATCCTTCCCTCTTTACAGCTGTACCCATAATTGTTTGAATTTGATTTTTTATATCCTCTATAAGATTGTTTATAGATCTTCCGGTTATGCTTCGCTGGTTGCAAAAAGCACATTGATGAGGGCATCCTATCATAGGAACAAATACAGGATATATTATTACATCTTTACCCATGGATTTTCTTTAAGGCCTCCTTGGCAGCTTGTTGTTCGGCTTCTTTCTTACTCTTACCTTTGCCTGTCCCTATAACTTGACCATTATGATGTACCTCTACAACAAACTCTTTATTATGATCAGGACCCTTCTCTTCAATAACGTGGTAGTTTATTCCCTTATCACTATTTTTCTGTAAGATTTCCTGTAGTTGGGTTTTGTAATCTTGAAACCCTTTGCCCTCAAAACTCTTTTTGATAATTGGAGTAAATAAATGTATTATTAGCTCACTAGCTTTACTTATACCAGCTTCAAGATAAACAGCACCTATAATAGCTTCTACTGCATCAGCTAATATAGAGTCTCGATTTCTACCTCCTGTATTGGCTTCACCCTTACCTAAATAAAGAAACTCTCCCAGCTCAATACTTCGTGCTATCTCCGCTAAAGACCCTTCCGATACTATGCTAGCCCTTATCTTTGTTAGATCTCCTTCTTTGTATTGCTCAAACATTCCATAAAGATAATCAGCTATAACCAACTCTAGTACCGAATCTCCTAAAAACTCTAGCCTTTCATTATCAGAAATACCATGCCGATTTTCATTCGCGTAAGAGCTATGAGTTAATGCTGTGATCAACAAATTGGTGTCTTTAAAAATGTATCCTATTCTTCTCTCTAATTCATCTATATTGTATTTTGAAATGTTGGTCATCAATCTTCTCCTTTAACGCAATGCATGTATCTTAAAATCTATTATATTATAAGATTTTCCACCTTAAGGTGCAACCATACAAAATAATTAATATTTAACTTAATGATAAAATGAAAAAGCTACCTCCATGGTGTTAAATAAACTATGGAGGCAGCTTTATATGGAAAAGTACATTAATAGGAAAAAAAGTGAGGGCGAGGGTGAGGTATATAATACCCTTCACTTACCTATTAAAGCCTTCCACCAACTTTCACACAGTTTAAATAGCTACAATCTTATTTGTTTCTTTCATATAATTAAACAAATTAGGTAGGTGTTTTGTTACACTTTTATATATAATTTTTTTATTATACTATCATCTTTATTTATCAGTGGATTTAGATAATAAACAAAGACATCATTTTTCCCTTTTAAAGGGAAAAATCTTCAAAATTAAGTTCTAGTGTTATGGTATATCTCTTTGTTCGGAGACTAAGAAGCAAAATGTTTCCCTTAATTATTAAATTAATTGATAAAGGGATACATAACATAAACAGCCAGTATCCCTTTATTATATTTATTACCCATTATTAACATCTTTATTTGTCATTAATGTATACCCTGTCTATATCTCTATTTTATAATTAGAGAATCTATTACAAAACCTAATTTCAAAATTCTAATATTTAATAAAGACGTATTGGACTAATGAAGCTGGTCTGCTCTACTATCCTACCGTTTTTATATACTGTTCCAGTGGACACCATTCGATAGTAATATCCACTCATTAGATACCAGGATTTTCCTAGTCCACAAACAATGTTACCATGCGTAGTATTTGACCAAGTCTTAATAGTTGTCCATCTTCCGTCTTTAAGCTGCTGTATACTTGCCTCTACTCTCATGCTATCTGCTGTAAAGGAAGTTAGTACAACTTCTACATCAGCCCTCCCATATTCTGAAATAACAAAAGTATTCCTATAAGTAGCAATATAATTCCACATAGGCTGTACAAGGTCTGATTCCATTGTTTGCTGAATCCCTTGACTTGCTAATATAAATGTGGGGTTAATGATAAAGCAGATAACAAAGATGACCAAAAGCATAATTGTTTTTTTTCTAAACACAAAAATCACCTCTCCTTTTGCTCTTCATATAATTAAACAATATAGAGAGGTGATTTGTTACACTTTTTTAGAAAATTTTATTATATTTTTCATTTTTTTATACTTTCAGCCATTTTTATTAGTTCATTTTCATTTAAGGTACCCATCAACGTGAATGTCATTTCACTTTCATGCCATACTAAGCCAGTCATTTGATTTTTATTTATAATAAAAGCTTCAATGCCATTGATAATTACTCTATTAGATTCAGCATTCTCAGTATCTATTCTTAAAATAGATTGTCCTTCCTTACATTGTTCAAAAAATATGGTATCTCCTGTATCATTAACATATTGTATAGCCGTAATATACTTAAAACTCTGAACATCCATGATCTTGTAGCCTTCTGGTATATAGGAAGGCATATAGATATGGCTTGAATCATCTGTTACCTCATCATTTTCTTCTAAGCCCACACTAGTGAACTTATCTTGCACTTCTACAACAAAATTAAAAATTTTCATTCTAAAAGCTTCCACACTAACTGCTAGAATAGACATACCTAGTATTGTAATAAAAAGAAACACTGCAACTTTGGTAAATATTTTTCTTCCAGTCTTCCACATTTCTTTTCTTTTGTTTCTTTTTTTATAGCTGGAAATTAGTTTCTTCATCTTTTCGTCCAATTCAGTAGGATAATATACATTATCCATGTTATACTCATTTATTTCATTAGCTATATTTTCTACGTGGCAAGCTGCTCCATATTCTAACATTGTCTCTATGATTTTTTCATTTGCTTTATGTCTTTGTGTTAACAAACTGCTCATCCACTTCACCCCCCTTTTCTTCTAATAGCAGCTTAATGAGGCTCTGCCTTGCACGATGAAGTCTAGTTCTAACATTTTCATGGCTTATATCTAAAAGCTGGGCTATCTCTTTATCTGTATAATGGTAAAAATACTTTAGCGTTAGAATATCTGCGTAAGGTTCATGAAGTTTCTTAATATTGTATGATATCCAATCAAGCACCTCATTACCTATAATTTTTTCATCAATAGATTGTCTACTATCAGGCAACACTTCTTCTAGATTTTCTAGTCCTATATTATTTTGCCTATTTCTTTTTCGATATAAGTTAATAGAAAGGTTCCTACTAATAATAACAATAAAAGCCTTGGTTTTGTTACAGTCAATATTGTCTATTTTATCTAAATTGTCTATCAACTTTATAAACACAGATTGTACTACATCTTGTGCTAGATGGGAGTCTTTCAAAATATTATAAGCAATATGGTACACAAGCTTATGATATTTACAATACAACTGCTCTAGTTTATCACGGCTATAATCATTTTCTACTGTAGCAAATAATAATACCATAGGTAACCCCCACTTTATGTAAAACCTTTCCTTATCCGACATTATACAATAAAATCTGGGATTTATAAACATGAATATCCAATATGTGTAATTTCGGAGTAATTTTTGCCATAAAAAACACCCTTAATCTTCTATAGATTAAGGGTAAAAAAGATGGGGGTATTATTCACTGAATCTTTTTAGAAGTATGGATGCATTATGACCACCAAATCCAAGAGAATTGGATAAAGCATATTCAACTTTAGCAGCTCTTCCATTATTGGGAACATAATCTAAATCGCAATCTGGATCAGGAATAGTATAGTTAATGGTAGGGTGTATAAACTGTTCCTGAAGTGTTTTAACAACAGCTATAGCTTCAACACCACCTGCTGCACCTAATAAATGGCCTATCATAGACTTAGTTGAGTTTACTGCCAATTTATATGCATGATCTCCAAATATTGTCTTTATAGCTGCAGTCTCAAATTTATCATTGTAAGGGGTAGAAGTACCATGAGCGTTAATGTAATCTACCATATTAGGCTCTATACCTGCATCTTGGATAGCCTGTT
>ERZ773359.2813-NODE-2813-length-21220-cov-7.070258_pt1 | contig 21220 bp, 22 predicted proteins | sample MGYA00374955_ERZ773359 | MGnify/ENA primary metagenome ERZ773359 (study PRJEB29098, sample SAMN04486028) | biogas fermenter metagenome | study: EMG produced TPA metagenomics assembly of the Biogas fermentation microbial communities from Germany - Plant 4 DNA1...
AAGATATCTTGATTGGCTGTATCGTCCGCGATAAAACCGTAATCATTCCCCACGGCGAAGATTATTTCCGGGCAGGGGATAGCGTTATTATCGTTTCGACGCAAAAACTTAAAGATTTGGAAGATATATTGAGCGGGTAATCTATGAATAAACACGCGGTTTTTTATAATATCGGCAATTTATTGAAGGTTGAGGCCGGGTTGCTCGCGCTGCCGCTCGCGATTTCCGTTTTTGACGGCGACGGCAATTTCCTCGCTTTCTTGATCCCGATAACCCTGCTCGCGGCGCTGGGGTTTTTGCTTACGCGCCTGGGGAAAAAGGACGCCGTGATCTACGCGCGCGAGGGTTTCGCGATCGTCGGATTCTCGTGGCTATTAATCTCGCTTTTCGGCGCCTTACCGTTTGTTATCAGCGGCGAAATCAAGAATTTTATCGACGCGTTTTTTGAGGCGACGTCGGGGTTTTCCACGACGGGCTCGACAATCCTAAAGGACGTGGAGGCGCTCTCGCGGAGCATGCTTTTCTGGCGCAGTTTTACCCAATGGATCGGCGGGATGGGGATCTTGGTATTCGTTCTCGCATTTATGCCGACGACCGAGGCGCGAAGCATCTTTATCATGAAGGCGGAAAGCCCGGGACCGAAAGTCGGGAAAATCGTTTCGAAAGTTAAAATCACGGCGAGGATCCTCTACGCGATCTATATCGCTCTCACCGCGCTTTTGATAATCCTCTTATCTTTCAAGATGCCGTTTTTCGATAGCGTCAATCACGCGCTCGCGACGGCCGGGACCGGCGGTTTCTCAATCAAAAACGCCGGGATCGCTTATTATGACAGCGCGTACGTGGAAACGGTTTTGACTGTCTTTATGTTTCTTTTCGGGGTGAACTTCACCGTCTTCTATTTGCTTCTTATCGGCAAGGCAAGCCAGGCGTTAAAAAGCGAGGAGCTGCGCTGGTACGTCGCGATCGTCGTTTCCGCGGTCTTTTTGATCGCGGCGAGCGTGAATTCCTTTTACGCGTCTTTTGGCCGCTCGCTCCGTTATTCGGCGTTTCAGGCCGTCTCCGTCATCACGACCACCGGTTTCGCGACGACCGATTTTGTTTTGTGGCCGGCTTTCGCGCAGACGGTTCTCGTTCTTTTAATGCTCGTCGGCGCCAGCGCCGGCTCGACCGGCGGCGGGCTTAAAGTCTCCCGGGTCGTGATTTATTTTAAAATGATTCTAAAGGAGATTAGATATAGCATTCATCCCCGCCAGGTTTCGACCGTGATGTTTGAAAAAAAACCGCTCTCCGATTCGACGCAAAAAGGGGTGGCGCATCATATTGTGGCTTATCTTTTTATTCTCGCGATTGGAACCTTGGTCATCTCTCTCGACGGTTTTTCCTTCGCGACCAATTTTACCGCGACGCTTTCGTCTCTAAGCAATGTCGGCCCGGGATTGGGCGCCGTCGGCCCCTCGGGTAATTACGCCGTTTTTAGCCCGATATCAAAACTCGCGCTCTCGTTCATCATGATGGCCGGGAGATTGGAAATATTCCCGATGTTAATATTGTTCTCGCCCCGGATTTGGAAATACCGATAAAGGCCCGTTCGGGCTTTTTTCTTTACTTTTTTGGGAAAATATGATAAAATGGAATTGTAATCTGGAGTAAAGAATGAACAAACGTTTGGACGAAATAAAAAACAACATTTTTACTAATTGGGATATCGCGGTCAATAAGGGCGGAGAAACAATCGCGGAACTGAAGCAACTCTACGAACAAACAGGCGACCCGGAGTGCCTATGGTTAATATCGGAACTCTTGATTCACAAAGCCAGGGGCGGTCTCCAGGAGGCGATTATTTACGCGACCGAGGCGCTCTCCCTGCGCGGGGATTCCGACGCTCTGCACGAGAATTTCGCGGTCGCGCTGGGCGGCTATACCGGCGAATTTAAAAACCGCAATCACCGGCAATTGATCGAGTATTATTCGATTTTTTGCAGGCTATATCCCGATTCTTTTATTGCCCGGAAAATATTGATTCTTAATTTGCTTGATGATTACCGCCTGGAAGAAGCGGAGACGGAAATCGCCCGCGCGTTTGATGATTTCCCCGACGCCGAAGAAGAGCTTTTGATTTACCGCGGAGAGTTTTATTACCGGTCGGGAAAACCGCGGAAAGCCAAACAGGTATGGAAGGAAGTCGCGGAAACCGTCGCGACCGCCCGTATTCATTACGAGCTAGCGGAGGTCTACGCGAAGTTTGGCTTATACAAGCCCGCGGAAAGGCAGTATAAGAAAAGTTTCGCGATGGAAGAGCCGCCGCGGCGAATCGGCGCCTTGATTTCGCTAATTCATATTTCCGAGATTAGGGGTGACTATCGCGCCGCCCTCCGTTATAACAATAAAATCATCGAGGTGTTTAAAAAAGACTATAATATCACCAGCGGTTTGGAATTACAAACCTTTATAAACAATAAGGATAAGTATCAATCATTGCTTTTCGAGTGACTCGGACGGCGGAGCCGTCTTTTTTTTTATGAATCAAAACAGTTCCGGGCGGGAAAAACGGTTTTGCTGAAGAGACGAAAGATAAGACCGCGGCCGGCAATTCACCGGATAACCGAATTGCCAATAATTGTGTGTGTCTTTAACGTCTATAATATGGTAGAATATATATAATTGCGAGAAAAAACAGAGAATGAATTTGAGGGATTAGGATGAAGAAGTTATATTTAATCTTGTTTTTGGCGTTCGCGTCAATATTGTGCGGATGCGAATTTTTCATAAATCATAAAAACGCGGTTTCCGTTTCCGCCGTCTATCTTGACGCGGAAAGCCGGGGAATCGGCGTCGAGGTTTCTTTTTATTCCGGGCGCCTCCCCGCGGCGGCCGGGGACATTTTAGAAGCCGGCGTCGTCGCCGCGAAAGGGGAGATCGAAAACCCCGGGAAAATCTCGAAGGAAGATAGCGATTATGTCCTGTCCTCCGATTATGATAACCCGGCTTTCTACGCCATTGAGAATCTTGATGCGGAAGATTATAACGTCACGTTTACCTTCCGCGCTTATTATGTCTATACCGATAAGTCCGGCGCCGAGAAAACGGTTTATTCTGATAACTTCCTGCAGGCCGTTCCGTACGAGCTTGCGAAAGGCGACGACTCGGAGTTCGCGCTGGAAATCGTCGCTATCGTGGAAGGCGTAGAAGACGAGGACGAATACGTACCCGTCCGGGTGACCTTTGATTTAAACGGCGGTCGTTGGACCGACGGGATCGCCGCTTACGTGATCAAAAACGGCGAGCCGGAAGCAAACCTTACCGTCACTTCCTTAAACGACAAGACGGCGAAGGAATATACCCTGCTTAACAAACAGTCGATGTTTTATCAGTATTATTATAAGCTCTTCATCAAGGAGGCGGGCGGGGCGAATACTTATCGCGTCGTCGCCGTAGACGCCGCGACCCGCGACATCATCAGATGCGGAGTGGATGATTATGATTTTGTCCTGGCCGTTCATGATCTATGCGAAGACGGTGAAGCGTACGCGGTAATCAAAGATTTGGCGACATCCGGATTCGTCGGCGCCGTCGTCGTTTTCGACGAGGATATCCGCTTTTTTACCGGCGGCCAGCTTACGAGCTCTTTTTACCCGGTAAGGCATGACGAAAACCTGGAAATGGAGTTTAAAGACAAGGAGACTCTGCCGCCGGCGGAGAAGGAAGGATTTCATTTCGGCGGCTGGAGCGACGGCGAAAACGTCCATACCGTTTTCCCCGGATATCAAAGGAAGCAAAACGTCACCGCGGTGACGTACGCGGCGGTTTGGGAATTATACTCTGTCGAGGAATTCAGAGTCTTTATGAGCGCGCTGCTTCCGGACGTGATTGACGGCGATTTGGAGTTGCCGCTATCATACAGCGGCTATGCCGTATCCTGGAAGAGTAGCCATCCCGAGATTTTAAGCGACGACGGAAAGTACGCGCAGCCGTTTGACGAGACGGTCGTCACCTTGACCGCGACTCTCTCGGCCCCCGGCGTTAGCGAGGAGGTCAATTTCCACATGCGAGCAAAAGCGTATAAAACCTTGGAAGGCCCGATTGCCTCGAGCTATATTTACCGCGATTATAACCGCGTCGACGACGCTTTCTTCGAGACGTTGGATATTATCAATTGCGCGTTTCTAACCGCGGCGAGCGACGGGCATATCTACGGCTCTAACACCTTAAACAATATCATGACATACATCATGCCGGGCGCGCGGGAACACGGCTGCTGGGTGATTTTCTCAATCGCCCCCGAATCGCAATGGCATCAGATGGCCGCCGATCCCGCGGCGCGGGTAAAATTTGCTGAAAATATCGTCGAGATTATTAACGAATATGGTTTCGACGGTGTCGATATCGACTGGGAGGGCTCGGTCAACGGGACGAACTTCACATATTTGATGGAGGAAGTCTACGCCAAGGTTAAGGCCAATAACCCGCGGCATCTCGTTACCGCCGCGATCGCGGCCGGACCCTATCAGCCGCCCAACTATAACCTTAAGAATTCGGGCAAGTACATTGATTATATTAATATGATGGCTTATGGTCTCGTTTCCAGTTACGGCCAATATCAAAACAACCTTTATCCCCGTTCGGGCTATCACAATCCCGATCATAAAGCGGGCGCGACGCATAACAAATGCTCTATTCAGGAAAGCGTCGACCTTTTCAAGGGATACGGCATTCCCGCTTCGAAGATCATCATCGGCGCCGCGTTCTACGGGATTAAGCAGATCAAACAGGGAGACGAATGGAAGAGCGCCGGGTCGGTCTATTATACCTCGATTGCGTCGAGCTACCTTAACAATCCGGACTACACCGTTTATTTTGACACGGTCGCCGGCGTGCCCTATATCCTGAAAAACGACGGCACGGAATTTATCTCCTACGACGATCCCCGCTCGATTCAGTTGAAATGCGATTATATTTACCAGGAAGGATTGGCGGGAATGATGTATTGGGAAAACGGCTGCGACTTAACGGGAACTTTGTTAGCCGCGATGCGGAAGGGATTGAATAAATAAACAAAAAAGGCCGGAACCGGCCTTTTTCTTTTATCTTTTTCGTTGCCTTCGCGCGTAAGTTGTGATAAACTTTTATGCGGTGATAAAATGCGGACGATTATTAATAACGAAAACGATCCATATTATAATCTCGCGCTTGAGGAGACGCTTCTAAAAAGCGAAACCGCGCCGGACATGCTCGTTTGGCTCTGGCAAAACCGCCCGGCGGTAATTATCGGCCGGCACCAAAACGCCCTCGAGGAAGTCAATATCGCGGCGATCCGGAAACGCGGGATCGACGTCGTCAGGAGAATCTCCGGCGGCGGCGCCGTGTATCATGATTCCGGGAACGTCAATTTCACTTTCATCGCCCCGGCGCGGGGGAAAGGCGAGGAGCTTTTCCGGCGTTTTACCGAGCCGGTGATTGACGCCCTGCGCTCCCTCGGCGTTCCCGCCGAGTTTACCGGGAGAAACGATATCGTCGCCGGGGGAAAAAAAATATCCGGCAACGCCCAGGCGTATTACCGGGACCGGATGTTTCATCACGGCACGCTTCTTTTCGATTCCGATCTCGCGACCGTCGGCGCCGTTTTAAACGCCGCCCCTGACAAGATTAAGTCAAAGGGCGTAAAATCGGTAAGAAGCCGCGTCGCGAATATCAGGACATATTTAAAAGAAGACATCACTATTGAAGAATTTAAGTCGCGCCTGCTTTCCCGCCTGCTGGCCACGGACGATATCCAATCCCGGGAGTACCGTTTGTCTCCGGCGGAGGAAGAGACGGCGCGGCGCCTCGCCGCCGACAAATACCGAACCTGGGAATGGAATTACGGCCGGTCGCCGGCGTTCGAAACGGTAAAAAGCGGCCGTTTTGCGGGCGGGAAAATCACTTTTCATCTCGATATCAAGGCGGGGAAAATCGCGGCCTGCCATATCGGCGGCGACTTTTTCGGAAAACTCGAGATTGCGGGTCTGGAGACGGCGCTCGTGGGCGCCTTGTTCACTCCGGCCGCGGTCGCCGCGGTTCTTGATTCCGTCCCGTTAGGCGACTACCTTTTCAATATCGCGAAGGAAGATATTCTCGCGTGCTTGTTTAATCAGACGGTTTAGCCGTCTTTTTTTGACAGAAGGCCTCGATTTGCCTGATTGTCTCCTCGCTTAAAACATGCTCGATCTTACAGCAATCCCTCTCGGCCACCTCGGCGCTCACGCCCAACATGCGTAAAAACTTGTTGATTAGCAGGTGGCGTTGATAAACTTTTTCCGCCTCCGCCCGGCCTTTTTCCGTGAGGGTTATGCCGCTGTAATCGTCTTTTTCGATTAAGCCGCCTTTTTTTAAAATGTTCATCGCTTTATTGACCCCGGGCTGGGAGACGCTTAGCATTCGCGCGATTTCGACCGATTTGACTTTTTTCTTATTTTTCTCCAAAACCAAAATCGCTTCCAAATAGTCCTCGTTAGCGGGAGTCAGTTTATTTTTGTTTTTCATAGTTTAATTATAGCATTTATCGCCGGGATATGCAACGCGGACGTTTTGCGTTTTACCGGTAAGGGTAACCGTTTACCTCTGTTTTTCCATGCGATAATACTTGACTTCCAACCGCGTTTTGATATAATATTAACCGAGGTTAACTTTTATGAGAGCGAGAAGAAGATGCGGAAGACAAAGAAAATATAATGATTCCCCGATTGTGCCGTTGGGGGAACTTTCGGCTGGTGAGGCGGGAAGGGTCGTAAAGATATGTTGTCGCGCGGGGGGCCGCAGGCGACGGCTTTTTGATATGGGGATTACCGTAGGGACCGTAATTGCCGTCAAGCAGATCGCCCCGCTGGGCGATCCCGTGGAGGTCGCCCTCCGCGATTACCGGCTTTGCCTGCGGCGCGACGATCTCGATCTTATCCTGGTCGAGGTGGTCGAATGAGAATCGCGCTCGTCGGCAATCAAAATTCCGGGAAAACGACGCTTTTTAACGCGCTCACGGGAATGAACCAAAAAATCGGCAATTGGCCGGGCGTGACCGTCGAGAAAAAAGAAGGCGTCATTAAAGGAACCGATCACACGCTTATCGATTTGCCGGGCATTTACTCCTTAAGCCCCTATACGACGGAGGAAAAAATCGCTTGCGAATACTTGCTTTCGGAAAAGCCGGATGCGATTATAAACATCATCGACGCCGTCAGTCTTGAGCGCTCGCTGTATCTTACTCTCCAGCTGCTTGAGCTCGATATTCCCGTGATCGTCGCTTTGAATATGACCGATATTTTAATCAAAAAAGGCGGCCGGATTGACGCCCAAAAGCTTTCCGAGCTCCTTGGCGTCGAGGTCGCGATGCTTTCCGCCCGGCGCCGCGTCGGCGTCGGCGAACTCATCGCCAAAGTCCTGGAAAAACCCGCGAAGAAGACGCGTTTCCGCTATAGCGAACGGCTCGAAAAGTTGGTTTTGGAAGTCGCGGCCGGGCTTCCCGGGGAAAACGCCCGGTTCGTCGCGGTGAAACTGCTGGAAAACGACCCGCGCTTCGCCGGTCTCGCGACGCCCGCGGCCGAGAAAATTTTGCAAGGCCTCAAGGACGAGGATTTAGAGGAGAGAATCGCGTCCGAACGTTACCGTTACATCGATTTTGTAAAAAAGGCGGTCATGATTACCCCGGATTTAAAAGAAACTTTTTCCGACAAAATTGACAGGATTATATTAAATAAATATCTCGCGTTCCCGATATTCGTGGCGGTGATATTCGGGCTTTATTTCGCCGTTATCATGACCGGAACCGCTCTCGGCGACTACATGGCGTCGCTATTCGATCGCGCCGGGAATCTCGCCGCAAGCGCGCTTTCTTCATGGGGCGCTTCCGACTGGGCCGTGAGTCTTATCGGCGACGGCGTTCTCGGCGGCATCGGCGCCGTATTGACTTTCATTCCCCAGATTGTGATGCTCTTTTTGCTCGCGGCCTTGCTCGAATCAAGCGGGTATTTGTCGAGGGTGTCCTTTCTTCTCGACAAGATTTTCACCCGCCTGGGTCTTTCCGGGCGCGCCCTGATTCCTTTTATCGTCGGCTTCGGTTGTAGCGTCCCAGGAATCATGGCCACAAGGACGCTGGAAAACGAGCAGGAGAGGAAAAGCGCGGTCATCCTCGTTCCTTTCATCCCCTGCGGGGCGAAGCTGCCGATCATTTCCCTCTTCGCCGGGTTCTTTTTTACCAAACATCGCGTTTTGGTTTCCGTGTCCCTGTTTTTCCTGTCGATCTTTATAATTATTATCGCGGCTTTAATTTTAAAGAAGGTGTTTAAAACGCCGGCTACGGCATATATTAGCGAACTTCCGGAATATCGCCTGCCCGATCCCCGCTACGCCGCGCGCTATGTCTGTGAAAAGACGATGGCGTTCGTTTCGCGGGCGGGTTCGGTCATTTTGGTCGGCTCGGTCGTAATCTGGTTCTTGCTCTCGTTTTCGCCCGCTTTCAAGTACGGTGTGCCCGTCGAGAATAGCATGCTCGCCGGGCTCGGCAATTTGATCGCCTGGTTCTTTTACCCGATCGTCGGCGAATGGAGTTGGGCGGCGGGGGTTTCCGCCCTGCAGGGTCTGGTGGCGAAAGAACAAGTCGTCGCCTCGCTCAGCATTATCGCCGGCTTTGCCGGGGGCGCATCCGGCGCCGATATTTTTTCGACACCGGTGTTCGCTTTTTTCACGCCGGCCGCGGCCTACGCATTTATGGCCTATAACTTGTTCAGCGCCCCCTGTATCGGCGCGATCGGCGCGATGCGGAAAGAATTGGGCGGCGTCGCCGCGACCATAAAGGCCGCCCTCTTCCAAACCGCGATCGCCTGGGTGGTCTCGGCGTTATTATATCTTATCCTTACATTCGTTGGGGGCTTGTCATGACGTTTGCCGACATTATAATTCTTATCGTTTTGACCCCAATCATGTTTTTGGCCGTCCGACAAGTCTATCTATCCGGTAAAGGCAGCTGCGCGGGTTGTAAGAAATGCGGGATCGCGAAGAAAAACCTCGATGAGATTAGGCGGAGCATAAGAGAATAAAACGGCTTCTCGCCGTTTTTTCTTAGTTTGGACGCCGATTCCAATTTCCGTAAATAAATTCGCCGATATTGCCTAAAATAAGAACGTTAAGTCCTCTTTTTCGTAAATGCATAAAAACCCGGCAAATGTCATATAAATAATTAAAAAAATAGCACTTATCTCTTGACATTGCTAATTAATGTGGTATAATATTATTAGCACTCAGGAGTGATAAGTGCTAACAAAAGGAAAAGGAGGTATTTGGATGTTTAGTTTAATTACTAGAAGAAACAGAAAACGCGGTCTGAGTTTATTTGACGATCCGTTTTTCGACGACTTTTTCAATATGCCGTTTTTCTACGATAGACGCAAGGTCATGAAAACCGACGTGCGGGAGGACGACAAGAATTTCTATCTTGACGTCGAGCTTCCCGGAATCGAGAAGAAAGATATTAAGTTAAGCTTGGAGAACGGTTATTTGACCGTGGCGGTGGAAAGAGAAGAAAACAAAGAACAAATGGACGAGAAAGGCAGTTACGTTCGCCGCGAACGCTACTACGGCAACTGCGCGCGCACGTTTTATCTCGGCGATGTTCGCGAAGAAGACATTACCGCTAATTACAATAACGGCATTTTAACCGTTTCGGTTCCGAAACAAGACGTCGCGGATAAAAAGAAATATATCGAAATCGAGTAATAACGGCAGTCGTCTTAAAGTATTTCCATCTTGTTTTCCTCGCCGGCGCGCCCGGCGGATAGTATCCGGGGTCCAGGGATTACCCCGGGCCCCTTATCCCCTTTTGCTATTATAATAATATAAAAAACAGGAGGTATATATGTTAAAACCATTGCATGACAATGTTGTGCTGAAAAAAGAACAAGTTGAAGCCAAAACGGCTAGCGGCATTATCTTGACCGGAGACGCCAAGGACGAGCCGAATATCGCGACCGTCGTGGCTGTCGGCCCCGGCGCTTACGTCGACGGGAAACTGGTTCCGCCGACCGTTAAAGTCGGCGATAAAGTCGCGTACAAGAAATACTCAACCACGGAATTTAAAATCGACGAAGAAGAATATCTGATTATTGCTGAAAAAGATATTCTCGCGATTGTAGAATAGGAGGTACGTTATGAGTAAAGAAATTCGTTTTTCAAAAGACGCGCGCACGTCGATGCTGCGCGGCGTTGACACGTTGGTCGATACCGTTAAAGTCACGTTGGGCCCGAAGGGCCGTAATGTCGTGCTGGACAAGGGGTACGGTTCGCCCCTGATTACCAACGACGGCGTCACGATCGCGAAAGAGATCGAACTCGAAAACAAATTCGAGGATATGGGCGCCAAATTAGTTTATGAAGTAGCCAATAAAACCAACGAGGATGCGGGCGACGGGACAACGACCGCGTCGGTCCTGGCCCAAGCGATGATTCATAAGGGCCTTAAGGCCGTTGACAGCGGCGCCAATCCGGTCTTTCTCCGTCAGGGAATTGAGCTCGCGGGCCGGAAGGTTTCGGAAAAACTGCTTGAGAAGAGCCGAAAGATCGAAACGAACGACGATATCGCGAGCGTAGCGACCATCTCCTCCGACAGTCCGGAAGTTGGCAAGATTATCGCCGAGGCGATGGAAAAAGTCGGCCGCGACGGCGTTATCAGCGTCGACGAGTCGCAAGGTTTCGACACTTACCTGGAGGTCGTGGAAGGTTTGCAGTATGACAAGGGTTATATTTCCCCCTACATGGTGACCGACCGCGAAAAGATGGAAGTCGCGCTGGAAAACGCTTATGTCATGGTGACCGATCAAAAAATCAGCACCGTGAAAGACATTCTCCCGCTTCTCGAGCAAGTGGTTCAGGCGAATAAGCCGCTTTTGCTGATCGCCGATGATTTCGAGCCGGAAGTCACGAGCACTTTAATCGTGAACAAATTGCGCGGGACGTTTAACGTCGTAGCCACAAAAGCCCCCGGCTTTGGCGACAACCAAAAAGACCAGCTCGCCGATATCGCGATCATGACCGGCGCCAAGTTCTACGCCAAGGAATTGAATATGGACCTTGCCGATATTAAGCTTGAGGATCTCGGCGTCGCCAAGAAGATTATCGTCGACAAAGAAAACACGACGATTATCGACGGCGCCGGCAATCCCGAGGATGTCAAGGCTCGCGTCGAGGAAATCCGCGCTCAGGCCGATAAAGCCACGAGCGACTACGATAAGAAACGTTACAACGAGCGGTTGGCCAAGCTTGTTAACGGCGTAGCGATCATTAAAGTCGGGGCGATGACGGAGTCCGAGCTTAAAGAGAAGAAGATGCGGATCGAGGACGCCCTGAACGCCACAAAGGCCGCGGTTGAGGAAGGCATCGTTATCGGCGGCGGCTCCGTGCTCGTCGAGATTTATAACGAATTGAAACCGACCTTGAAACACGATAACGTCGATATCCAAAAAGGCATTAACATTGTTATGGAATCGCTCTTGACCCCGGTATATCAAATTGCCGAAAACGCCGGGTACGACGGCAGCGAGATCGTCGAAATGCAAAAAGCGGAAAAACCCAACATCGGCTTTAACGCCAAGACTGGCGAGTGGGTCGATATGTTTAAATCCGGCATCGTTGACCCGACCAAGGTCACGCGCAGCGCCGTATTAAACGCCGCTTCAATCTCCGCCCTCTTTATCACGACCGAGGCCGCCGTCGCGGAAGTCAAAGAGGAAAAAGAAACGCCGACCATGCCCCAAGGCATGTATTAAAAACGATAAATAAATAAGGTCTATGTCGCCTCGCTAAATGAGACCCAACATAGACCTTTTCGTATAATAAGGCTAAGAGAAACGTCATGAATCTCTTAGCTTTTTGTTTTTTCGAAGATAATCAAGCTCGATTTGGCAGCTTCGATTAATTTGGCATATCGCCGAAGGAGAGTCTTGAATGTACACGGTGATTCTTTCGCCATGTTTTTCATTTTTGTGCTGCGACGTTTGCGGAAGAGCAGGAAAAAGCCTTCATGGATCATTGTTACAGTTACGGATTGTTCGGTTTAAAAGAGCGATATGAAACGGATGAAATCATAGCCGCCGGCGACGCTTGGTCATTAAAACTGGAATATGCGGATGGAAACACAAGGACATCGTTCGGGGACAACGCGGGACCTTTCACAGAGTTTAACGATTGCGCGACTGCTTTTTATGATTTATGCGGGAACGGAGTAGTCGGGTTTGTTCCCAGAAGTTATTACAGTCCGCCCGATGTTTCCGTAAGTATTCGTTATGAATATAGGAATCAAAAATTCACTAATTCTGTTATCGGCCTGGCAAGGGTGAATTATAAATGGAATAAATTTGAGTCTTTGGATAATGTAATCCCAAATTCCTGGTCTACGATGAATATAAAATAGTATTTTATACCGCGAATTACGGGGATTATCCGAAATTCAAAAAGACCTCAAAGAATTACAAGGGACGTACGGTTTTAAAACTATTGGCGAACAAGAGTATTTTTGTTTATATGCCGATGGCGATAAAATCGTGTTTGATTATCGCTCATGGGCCTTGTTTTTGGATTAGGACAAAACCACGTATGATGTTTCAAAGTACAATTTAAGCGGCGATAACGCGACCCCACCGGGTCAAGTCGCGTTCAATTTGCAAATAAAATATGACTGCCAACCGCAGTCTTATTTTTAGTGATTTTTTATTTGATTATCCAATAATTAGCGCTCGTCGAATCATAATTTAGTAATATGAAAAAAAATATCCTTTATAGCGCTTTCGTTCTTGGCGTTATGTTTGCTTTTGCTTTGTTCATGCGATAGTTTCGGCAGATACGGCAGTTTTAAAACCAATTAAGGCGCCGAAGATTTGGAAGAGATTATTCTAATCAGGACCGCGCATAAAACGGAACACTCCCTGGATCCGGGAGAACACGAGGATTTCTTGACGCGATTAAACAAAATTAGGTACCAGCGTCATAATGGCATGATAAAGACCGACGACGCTCATTTCATCATTCTTAAATATAGCGACGAAACGGTTAAAATCGGCCATTACCGAACAAGTTATTACGATAAGGGCCGCGATGAAAAATGTATAATCTCCCCGCGTTGGTACGGTGACGATTTCGTCGCGCTGATTGAGTCTTATTTGGAATCTTAAATTATCATTTCGCCGCGAGCAGGTCGGAAGCAACCTTGTCGGTATTGATCCCTTTAAATACCGGTTGCCGCAACCCGCCTGATTTTGTCTTCATCATATAACGGACGGTGCCGACTAGATAAGGCCTCATCCAAACGATATCTTCCCCGTACACTGAATCGACAGGCGGCGCCGGGAAAGCTGCCGCGAACTCGCGAATTATCTTCTGGTCTTTCGTCGTGTTGATTTTGGTCCTTATCCGTAACTCTCCGTTTACGTAATCGGCCAAAATCAAATCTTTGATACTCCCGTTTTCTTTCGGCGCGTACCCGCAAATAACGAGATCCTCTTCCCGGTAGACTTTGATCTTCAGCCATACGTCCCGGCGGGCGCCGGGATAATAGCGGCTATTTTTCTCTTTCGCGACGATTCCCTCGAGGTTTTCCCGCTTCGCAAGGTCAAAAAACGCGACGCCCTTTTCCTCGATATAACGGGAGAGAACGAGGCGGTTGTTTTCCGTTATCGCGCTCTCAAGAAGCCGCTTTCTTTCAAGGAGCGGTTTTTCGGTCAAGGTCTCGCCTTGCCAGTAGAGAATGTCGAAAGCCGCGAAAGTCGCCGGGTGAGCCGCCGCTGACAGCTTGATTTTTAAACGGTCGCTTAAGAGACTGCGCCGTTGCAAAGCGAAAAAAGTCCGGTTTCCCGTCCTTAAAGACGACGATTTCCCCGTCGAGCACGGCCTTTCCCCGGCATCCCGCGTGCAGGGACGAGAGCTCGGGGTAGTTCGCGGTGACGTCTTTTCCCCGTTTGTTGATCAGGACGGTTTTATCTATATCAAGATATGCGAGGGCGCGGATGCCGTCAAGTTTCAATTCGAAGATATAATCCCCGGAATCGAAAGGCTCGCTTTCGCGAAAAAGCATCGGCGCGAAGGAGCGCGCCGCGAAAGGGTCAGGCGCGGGCGTTTGTTTCATAACGGGAGAGGCTTTCTTGGAGGGCGGTCATTAAATCAAGGGCCGGGTTAAAGTCGTCCTCCTCGCGGACGACGATTTCTTTGCCTTGGATTTTCGCGGCGATCGCCCGCTCGATCTTTTGCCGGTACTCGTCGACGTAATTTTTCGGTTCGAAGGGTTTCGCCATCGCGGCGATCAAGGCCGAGGCGAGCGATAATTCTTGTTCTTGCAGATCGATTTCCGGGGAAAGATACGGCGCGGGCCGGATTTCCTCGTGAAAATGCATCGTGTTAAGATACATCACTCCGTTTTTGACCCGGAGCGCGACCAAGGTTTCTTTCGCGCCCAGGACCGACCGCGCGATTCCCGCCCTGCCGTCCGCCTCCATCGCTTCTTTGAGCAGAGCGAACGCCCGCTCGGCGCCTTTCTCCGGGACGACATAATACGGGCGGTCGTAATAGACGGGGTCTATTTCCGAAAGTTGAACGAACGCCTCGATGATGATGTTTTTGTCTCGCTTTGATTTGATTTTCTCGAAATCATCGTTCGTGAAGACGACGTATTTTCCTTCCTCGTACTCGTAGCCCTTGACGATATCCTTTTGTTTTACTTCCCTGCCGTCGCAGTCTTGGCAGGTTTTTTTATACCGGACTCGGCTCATCGTGTTTTTCTCGATTAAATTGAAACCGATTTGGTTGCTTTGAACGGCGTTATGCAAGGTAATCGGGATATAAATCAGACCGAAACTAATCGCGCCCTTGAAACTGTATGCCATAATAAATCTCCGTTTTGTTTTATTATTGCCGGGAAAACAAGGTTTTATAAAATAAAAAAACCCGCGCGCGGCGGGTTATTTGTTTAATTTTTCGTAATATTTCCGGTGCATGCGGAAAAAGCGCGAATCGGTTGTGGAAAAAAAGTTATCGTCAATAGACTCGTCCGCCAAAATCCGCTCGAAATCGTAGCGGCCGTGGACTTTCCATTTGTTTAAAAAGCCGAACTTTATCGCGTCCTCCGGACACATCATCGCGCAGCGCATGCACATCGTGCACTTGCTCGCAAACTTGATTTTCCCGCTTTTAAGCTTAATGTTTCCCGTCGGGCAGTTTTTAACGCATTTTAGGCAGCGGACGCACTTTCTCGCGTCGGCTTTGATTAACTTGCCGTTTAAAGCCGCGCCGAGGTATTGAATTCGTAATAACGCGGAAAAGAGCCGGTAACGCTTTTTGTATTTTACGGTATCCGGGACGCCGCAAATGAGCTTGTCAACAAAGGACTTGCTTAGAGAGTCGGCGTATTTTACCATTGTTTTTACCGCGCCGTCGGGATAACGGAAGATGACGTTATAGGGCATGAGAAAATGCGCGTCGGACACGACGTCGTAGCCTTTTTTCTTTAAGGTTTTTCTCAAGACAAAAGAAGAGGCGGCGTTCAGGCTTAAGGGCTCTCCCGAGGTCTTAAAAATAAACGCTTTCGCGCCCGCCGCCGCGGGCAGGGCCTCTAAGAATTTTCTGAATATCCTCGGGATATTAAAGGCGTGGACGGGATAGCCGAATCCCGCGAACCGGTAACTATCGATATTTTTAATTTCCGGGAAGGGTCGCTTTATCTCGACCGTCTCGACCGCGTAACCTTTTTCCCGGAAACGCCGGGAGATCATTTCGCCGACGGCGCGCGTGTTGCCCGTGCCGGAGAAAATCACGAGAAGGACTTTTCCCTTTTCTTCGCTCATGACATCAACTTCTTTTCACATTCTATATCTTCGGTAATTAATTATAAAGAAAGCTCCGGCGATTGTCAAGATGTTGTAAAAAAGGGGGTATTAATATTCGCGTTATGGTATAATAATCGTGGAGATGATAATGACGACAATAACTTTTCAAACGCCGCTTGGCGCGATGTACGCGGTCGAAAAGGGCGGCGCGATAACGGAGATCGGTTTGGGCGAAAAAAAGGACGCCAACGCGTCCGCGCCCGTCTTGCTTACCGCCCGGCGCCAGTTGGAGGAGTATTTCGCCGGCAATCGCCAAACTTTCGAGCTTCCGATCGCTCTTTCCGGCACCGCTTTTCAAGTAGCGGTTTGGGGATCCTTGCTTAAAATCCCATACGGAAAGACGGCGACTTACGGGGAAATCGCGGAATCGCTGGGCAAGAAGAAAGCGACGCGCGCGGTCGGGGCCGCCTGCGGGGCGAACCCCTTGATGATCGTCGTTCCCTGCCACCGCGTTATCGGCAAAAACGGCCGGCTCACAGGTTACGCCGGCGGCCTTGCGGTTAAGGACACGCTTTTGCGTTTGGAAAAACCCGCCCGCTAACGCTCGCCGTAACATTTAAATCCGTCGATGAATAAAAATATAATGACGGCAAATAATATTAAAAGAAGGAGGAATTTAAATGAAGTTTGCGCCGAGTGTGAAAGAGGGGAAGTTTCTCGACTGGTTTGACGATCCGTTTTTCGAATCCTGGTTCGATTTCCCGGTCGCGAAATTCGGGAAAAACATGCATCGCATGAAGACCGACATTATCGAGACGGAAAAAGATTATCTCATCAAGATCGACGTGCCCGGGTATAAAAAGGACGAGATCAAAATCCATGTCGGCGATAATTACCTGACCGTGTACGCGACGAAAGAAGAAGCGAAGGAAGAGACCGACGCCAAAGGAAAATACGTTCACCGGGAAAGGTTTCGCGGCACCTGCAGCCGCAGTTTCTACATCGGCAAAGTCAACGAGGACGAGATTAAGGCCCGTTACGAGGACGGGACTTTGAATATCACGGTCCCGAAGGGGAAAGCCGCGGCCGAGACGCGGAAATATTTAAAAATTGACTAAAATAAAAAACCAGGATAATGAGCCTGGTTTTTTTTACTTCCGCCGCGCCGCGGAAGGAGATTAAAAAGAAAAAATGATATTCAGGGGAATATCATTTTGCGTAGGAAGCGAAATGTGTTTCTACTTTGATGGGAGTCAATAGATATACCTGAACTTGAATTTGAAAATGAAAAGAGGAGATATGAAGAAAAGGCACATTGATTTTATGGTTATTGTTGTTTGACATAAATAGAGAGAGAGGGTTCGCTTCCTATTATAAATTATAAAACATCGTGAATGAAAATGAAATATGAAAACGGATGCAAAATATTGGAAAGTGTTTTCATGAAAATAAAAAAATAAAAAACCGCGGCGCGGTTTTTCCTAATCTATATTCTCAAATTGCTTTGTTGTTTTCGGGGTTGATAAGTTTTTATCTGCGGACAAAAAACTTATAATCGTCAATGGTGCAGTTATTGTCGGTGTCTTTGTACTTATCGTTAAGACGGTCGATTTCCGACAATATCCACCCGACCAGTACGGTACCGGAGCCGATAACGGCGATGATTCCTAATACTGTTAAGACGATAATCAATATATCTCCCTCCTTTCCGTATATATTATATCATATTTCAAAATGAAAATGTTGTGAAAAGATTTTCATGAAAATATTTTCATTTCCATAAACGCGTCCATTCCGTCCATACTAGTTAAGGGTGGATGCGATGTCGCTCAGGTTTAACGCGTTTTTAAAAATCTTGCTAAGCGTGGTCAATATTATTATCCCGATTATCGTCGGGCCTTATATAATCCGCGTTCTGAACAAGGAATCCTACGACACCTTCACCAAGGCGACGGTCGAGCTCCAACTTTTTATCTCGCTCGCGACCTTGGGGGTTTATACCTACGGAATCCGGACCGCGAGCAAAATTCGAGAGGAAAAAAGCGAAATTCGGAAAGTTTATACCGAGCTATTCCTGCTCGGCGTTATCATGAACGCGCTTTTTTCGCTCTTTTATCTCGTCTATATTCGTTATATCAATAATCATAGCGGCGAGATAATCTATCTTATCCTGATGCTTCAATTCGTCGGGAGCGCCCTGAACGTCGAATGGATGAACGAGGCGACGGAAAATTACCGCTTTATCATGCTTAAGTCGGTTCTCGTAAAGGCGGGGTATGTGGCGGCGGTTTTTATTTTCGTTCGCGGCGACAATTTAATCGCCTACGGTCTCGCCGTGTCCGCGGCTTATGTTCTCGAAAACGTATTAAGCTTTATCTATATTACGCGAAAAAACAAGATCACCCTCAGGAGCTTAAGTTTAAGGCGCCACTTAAAGCCGCTTTTACTGGTTTTCCTGATCACCAACATCTCGCTTTTATACGCGCAGACCGACAAGTTGATGCTTGGGCTTCTTATAAGCGATCACGCCGTTTCCGTTTATAATATACCTCACTATATCGCGACTTCAGTCTATAACGTCGTGATCTCGATTATCGTCGTTTCCGTCGCTCGCCTTTGTTCGCTTTTAAACAATAAAGACCGCCGCGGGTATTTGCTTTTACATAACGAGCTCGTTCGCTCGTTTTATATGATCTTTATCCCGTTAATGGTTTTTATTTTCGTAGGGGCGGGCGACATCATCGCTCTCTACGCGGCCGGCAAATATAACGAAAGCGTCGTTCCGTTAAAAATATTTACTTTCGCGATTTTTCTTAACTCGGTCGTCTATATCGAAAGGGAGTGCGCTCTATATCTTCACGAGCGGGAAAAAGCGATTATCGCCTGCAACCTGACCGGCGGGCTTTTTAACCTAACGGCTAACGTCGTTCTTTATTTCACGGGCTATTTCCGTCCGGCGACGGCGGTCGCGACGCTCGCGGCGTCTTTTTTTATCGTTGCCGTAATGATGCGCGTCTTTGTCCGCAAGGTCGACCGGAAGATCGACGCTGTTACGTTTAAGACCGCGACTTATTTTCTTTTTTCCCTGCCTTTGTTTTTGCTTGATCATGTCATCGCGCTTTTTGTTTCCCGCCCGCTAATCCGGCTTCTTTCGCTCGGCTTGGTCGGTGGGCTCGCGTATTTGCTTTTGCTTTTGACGAGCAACGACAGGATTTTTATTAATAACTTGCGGGTATCGCTCGATAAAATCGCGGAACTCAAAAATAAAACATAAGTTATTGCCGGTCCTCATATAATGGACTAGGAGGATAACGCAATGAACCGAATCAATTTCAAAAGTTTGGCTTTTCATCTCTTGGTGCCCTTGATGCTCTTTTTTATAATCATGATGCTGATGCCGGATTTCCGCGATTATTACGACGGCCTCTCCAAGCCGGCGCCGCCTCTGCCACGGATTGTCCTCATCGCCATTTGGAGTTTTATGTATCTTCTGACCGGACTCGCGGCGTACTTTGCCGAGCAAAGCGTCACGGGCTCCGAACCCGCGAAATCGGGCGTTTTTAAATATTACTTTTGGCAGCTGCTCCTGAACCTGTTCTGGTTCCCGGTTACTTTCGGCTTGAGATGGCTGCTTGCCGGCCTCCTGTGGACGCTCGCGCTCTTGGTTTTGGCTTACGCTACTTACCGGCGTCTCTCAGGCGTCAATAAAACGAGCGGATATCTTTTTATTCCCTATTTGTTGTGGCTGCTTTTCTTGGCTTATTATACCTTCGGGTTATGGGCGATTAATTCGGGCGTGCTATAGCGACGCGTTTTTACTTATAATCACTGCCTACGCAGTGTTTTTTTTTATGTTTTATGCGGAAAACGCTACGATTTCCGCGTTATGAGAAAAAATTTCTTGTAATTGCTTGCTTTAGTGTGATAAAATAAGAAAATAACGGAATAAGGTGATAGCATGTTTGCAAGCGATTATTTAAATAAACTATATAAAGAATGCGTCGGTAAAAACCCGAACGAGCCCGAGTTTCTTCAGGTCGTCCGGATATTTTTGCAATCGGTCGATTTTCTCCTTCCCGCGATGCCACAAATTGAGACAAGCGGCGCGCTCGAGAGAATACTCGAGCCGGAAAGGACGATTATCTTTCGGGTTCCCTGGGTTGACGATAACGGCCGCGTTCGCGTCAACCGCGGCTTTCGCGTCCAATACAACGGCGCCGTCGGCCCCTATAAGGGCGGGCTGCGCTTTGACGAGACGATGAATTTGTCGGTTGCGAAATTTCTCGCTTTTGAACAAACCCTCAAAAACGCCCTTACCGGCCTGCCTTTGGGCGGCGCCAAGGGCGGCGCGGATTTCTCGCCCAAAGGCAAAAGCGACGGCGAGGTGATGCGTTTTTGTCAGAGTTTTATTTCCGAACTCTACCGCCATATCGGCGACGGCGTCGACGTGCCGGCTGGCGATTTGGGCGTCGGACCGCGCGAGATCGGTTATCTTTTCGGTTATTATAAAAAACTAGTGAACCGCTTCGAGGGAGCGTTCACGGGAAAAAGCGCAAGTTACGGCGGGAGTCTCGGTCGCCCGGAGGCGACCGGGCACGGGCTTTGTTATTTCGCCGAGGAGATGTTAAGGGAATTCCGCGGCGAAAGCCTTGCCGGCAAGCGCGTCGTCGTGTCGGGTTTCGGTCAGGTCGGGTTTCACGCCGCCTGCAAGGCGGCCGAGCTCGGCGCCAAGGTCGTGGCTTTAAGCGAATTGTGGGGCGTGATTTATTCCCCCGCGGGTCTTGATATCGGGATTGTTCAACAACTGAAAGCGAAAAATGAGCCGCTCGAGGCTTATCTTAAGGAAGACGGCGCCGCGAGTTTCCTAACCCCGCCCTCGGCAATCTTTCGCTTGCCTTGCGACGTGGCCCTGCCCTGCGCGACGCAAAACGAGCTCGATTTGGAAAGCGCGAAAGCGCTCGTTGCGGGAGGCGTAAGAATGGTCTGCGAGGGCGCCAACATGCCTTCGACGCCGGAAGCGATCGAGTACTTCCTTGAACATGGCGTCTTGTTCGGTCCCGGCAAGGCCGCCAACGCCGGAGGCGTCGCCGTTAGCTGCCTTGAGATGACGCAAAACGCGACCTTCCTGCCCTGGACTTTCGAGGAAGTCGACGCCAAGTTAAAAGAAATCATGAAAAATATTTTCCGCCGGTCGCGCGACGCCGCAATCCGTCTCGGCAAACCCGAAAACCTTCTCGCCGGGGCGAGCGTCGCCGGTTTTTTGAAAATATACGAGGCGATGAGGGCGCAGGGCGTTGTTTAGAAAAAATCAATATATTAGATATCTGAAAACTACTTTTTTAGCAAACCTAAAAAAGTAGTTTTTGTAATCCTATCAATTAAATATA
>ERZ773359.2819-NODE-2819-length-21190-cov-7.731299_pt1 | contig 21190 bp, 24 predicted proteins | sample MGYA00374955_ERZ773359 | MGnify/ENA primary metagenome ERZ773359 (study PRJEB29098, sample SAMN04486028) | biogas fermenter metagenome | study: EMG produced TPA metagenomics assembly of the Biogas fermentation microbial communities from Germany - Plant 4 DNA1...
AATAAACAAGCCAAAAAGCCGGATATATAAGGGTTTAGAGCTGGTAGAAAACTAGGATAGAACAAAGGGGGAAAGAAAAAGGAAAGAAAAAAGAAGATTTTGTTCTTATACTACTCCCATTTCCCCCCAAACGAAGGAACGACTTTATTTACTTTTATCGCTGCCATATTTGGGATTTAATGGGGCTCGAATAAGAAAAAAAGAGGGAATTGGGGAAAAAGGCTAGAAAAGTTAAGAAATAACAAAGGTTGATTTTAAGCGGGTTACAGGTGATTTTTCGGAACGAGTTTATTTGCGTTTTGGCATGAGTTTATTTTGATTACACATAAATTGTTAAAAGCAAATAAACTCCCATCAAATTAAATAAAGTTATGTCAAAGAAAATAAAGATTTGTTAGGGTATAGGGATTTAGGGATAAGGGAGGCCCCTATCCCTTTTTTCTTGCTCCTTAATCCTTGAATCTGATCAAACTTTATTTTCTTTTTATTCTTCATTTCTGTAAATATATGTAAAAAAACAGTGAAGAAATTTTAGAGAAAAGGAAAAAACAGGTTAAAAATAACAGATAATATCAAACTTTGATTTAATGTGGTTTGCAGGTGTTTTATTGATAGAAGTTCATTTGTTTTTTGGGCTATTGGGGTTAGGATAAAAACTTGATACTATATTGGATAATAGTATATATTGGTCATAGGAGGATTAATTACTTTTGTCAGATATTAATGGACTAGTATGGAGCAAGAGGAGAAGAAAACTTGAATAAAAAAACCTGGGCAAGTATATTTGTACTATTATCAGTTGAGCAGATTATAAAAATAATAATTCATAACAATTATTTTGAAACACGATTTCCCATAATGTCTCCTATTTTTTACTTTGAGCCCATGTTTAACAAGCATTATTCTTGGTTTAAAAATTATTTCAGCTGGGTATAAGCAAAGGGGTGCACATTGCCTTTGGGCTAACAATGGTTACTCTGATATATTTATTTTTCAGGTACTTAAATAATCGGATAGGGAACAATAAACTAATCAATGCAATGTTTGCCTTATTGTTTGCCGGTGCCACTTGCTCTCTGATTGATAAAATATGTTTTAGAGAGGTTATTGGGATAAGCTATCTTTCTTAAAACAACAGAACTTGCCCAATGAACATAACCGCTGCTCTTACACTGCCACTGAAGTATCGGAAACGGCTACGCACTACCAATTTATTCTATGGCTCTATTAACACGGGGGCCCCTGCATCCTCATAGTAGATTTGTACTAATTAAGATAACTTATATTTTATGGAGGGGAAAATGCAATTTTCTATTAAACCGCAAGGGATATGGTATCATGGCTCAAATAAAGTGTTTGAAATTCTTAAAGAAGGTAGTACAATTACGCAATGGAAGGAACTTGCAGAAGCGTTTTCTCACAAACCAACAATACTTGCCATTGACGATGATAATTCAATTTTTCACAATGGAAAAGAATATGGCTACCTATATATTGTGGATGAATCTATTGAAATTGGTATAGATATTTATGCTCATCCAAAGACAACTATGGGTAAAGACTTGGAGTTTATAACAAAACGTAAATTAAAGGTTAAAATGATAGCAGATCTTGGATTACCGGATGTGGAGCACCAAAAGTTATCAGAAGGGAAACTTGAAAAATGGTTGCATAATCAGACAAGATAATAGGAGTATTAGCTCCCACTGTATAGAGTTAGAAGCCTAATATCATTAAAGGGTGGAGATAACATGAACATTGAGTCTTATAATAAAGTAAAAATATCATATCCCAAAGATTGCGGGAACGCACCCAAAAAGATTATACTGGTGAATTTTTATATAGCTGTTGCAAATAACGACGATAAGTATATATACGACAATACTTCTAACAAATTAGCCTGGGAGATTATTGGACAAAGAGTTGTTGATGACAGGGGCGAAGTGTTCAGCACATTAGGAGAGTACAGGAAAAAGGGTATAAAAGAAATCCAAATAAGGAATGTAATAACCCATGGGAATGTGTGCGCAGTAAATGGAAGTATAAGTTTTATTGATGAATCCAGGTTTGATTTTTGTGATGTATTCAAATTCGATGGATTTGGTAAAAAAGCCAAAGTAAAGGAAGTTAGTTCCTATGTCATTAGAACCGAATAATAAACATGAACACTTACTTAAATGTTTATGTTGTAGTTATTCAAGAATTTTGGGTAAACCTTAGTGAGCATCCAGGGTGTATCTTTATATAAATCGTTTCGTATTCCTAGAGCAATATGAAACTAAGTTGGTCTGGAATAGGAGGGCGCTATAGTTGAAATCTATTGATGTAAAAAGCAAAACTCTATGGGGAGTGTGTATTACCGGATTGCTATCTGTATCATATTGGCTGTGCAGATTTGTGCTCTTTGGTATGCATGGTATGAAGGATTGGCCGAATATGCTGGCTCTGGTTGGCTTGATTATAATAATCATTGCATCCATATACGGAAGACGAAAGCTTTCAGTATTAACTGTTGCAGGGTATATGGGTGGTTTTATCCTTGCTATGATATTTAATACCGATGGCCTAGACCAAGGTGGTGGTGGAACTAATAATGCTTGGATAATATGGGGATGTGTATTTATCCTGTCAGTTATTGTAGGATTATTATTGGAAAGGAGGGTCCGGGTTGTAGGTTTTATTAGTACATTGATATTTTTATGCGGTGTAGTGGTCTTGCTTTTCGTTCAAGCATACAATCAATTTACGATGATAGCTATTCTCGTTCCAATTGTATTGATTATAGGGATAGTATTAATTTTAGTCTATAGAAGAGAAAACCAGGTAAAATGAAATAATCGATTTTGCAGATAATAAATATCATTTAATCTGTAGTTTGTGTGAAGACACGGTTGAGTCAATAGTTTATTGACAAAATTGTTTATGCTCGGAGGACAATTATGAAGATACATACCGTTTTAGAAAACGATATTGAAATCGCTATTGTAAGCAGTAGTGATATATTGATAAAGGATGTTCAATCAGCACTGGACCTTATAGCGACTGTAGGGTTTGAGACAGGCTGCTACCGTATAGTTTTAAACAAATCATCAATATGCGAGGAATTCTTTGATTTAAAAACCAGGCTTGCAGGGGAGATACTGCAGAAGTTTATTAATTACCATGTGAAGATAGTGATAGTAGGCGACTTTTCTGTATATAAAAGTAAGAGCCTCAGAGATTTTATTTACGAGACTAACAAGGGAAATAATATATTTTTCCTACCGGACGAAGAACAGGCCATTAAAAAGTTGAGTTTAGCCTAATACTGGATACTCTATAGTATTCCTGGTAGGGAGATTTAGGCTCGGAATCAGTAGCCTTTGTATTGTGGCAACTGTTATAGAGCCTGGGATTATTATCAGTATATTACGGTTCATGACAGATATTTGAAGGATAATTTCAATTCTTTACAGAATAGATATAGATAGATTGTAAAGGGATGTGATTTGGATGTTAACTTTACTATATTCAATCGGTGCAATAGTCCTGATAATTTCTATCATTGCAGGCATCTATTCAGGGGCATTTATGGGATTTCTTATTTCTGTAGCTGGGGGTATCGCATCGGCAATCATTTTTTTCGCACTTGCAAAGATATTGGAGAATCAGGAAGCTATTCTACATAAATTGATCCATCAGGAAGAAATCCAAAGGAAACATCATAAGCAAGAGAAAAAAATATGTCCAAGGTGCAATAGGGAACATGATATTGATTTTAGCTCCTGTCCACATTGTGGATATAGGGATTAGTTTCGAGTCGTAGAGCTGTTTATTGATACAACGGACTTAAGAAGCCCGGAAATTTACATGCGTCTATATAAAACCTCGGATGAAAATATCGAGAAAGGTCATTTTCTTACATATATAGTTATGGAAATATCCTGGAGGGGGTAAAATCATGGAAGTTATTATCGTGGTTGGTCTGATAGTAATTAATTTCTTCACAGTATATAAGTTTTTTTCAACCTTGTGTTTAGGAACAGGGATGATTTTAGGGAATCTGTAAGATATACATTAATACCAAATATCATCTCTTTGTTTAGAGGTGAGTATTGGAAGGATAAAGTCGGGGAGTTTAAACTGGGAGTTTTTCTCATGCTCTGTATTATGGCAACTGTCATAGAATATGGGGCTATTAATGCCTTGTTGCGGTGGATGATAGGGAAGTAACGCAAACCTTGACAAGTATACACTTTCTGAATACAATTTATACATAAAAAATGATTACCTCGAATGTAAGGGCAAACCTATTGAAAGATAGGGACGCAAAGCCACGAGTCTAAAGTAATGCTACTATGATAGTCGGGATGCCAGTGTAAATAGAATAATATATTTTACAATGGGCAATTGAATGATTGTCCATTTTTTACTGTGTAGATACTATGTAACGCAAAGCACAATAACTGTCTTAAGAAGAGAAAAATTGGCGGGATTTAGGAGATAAAGCATATTGTTATTTAGGTGCGTAATATATGATTGAAATCATCTTGGCATAGATACTGCAAAGACATATAAAAAGAAGGATATATAGACAATTAAAAGGGAGGGAGATATATGTGTCATTTAGAGCAAAATTAATTAACATAACAACTGCTTTGGGAATTGTTTTCGTAACAATGTTAACCTTTTTTGTTGCTAGACATAATAGAAAAATCTTAATAGATAATACATTAGAAAACAACAGGGAGGTCGCATCAGCCATATCCATTAATATAGATAATTATCTGGTGGAACTATCCAGAACAGCTAAGACGTTAGCGACAACCCCTGTAATTATAGATCGTGTAAAGGGAAGCAACCGGCAAATTGAACATTTAAGCGGGGAAGGTAGAAAGAATCGAATAAAAGTATTCAACGATAAGTGGACAAGCACCCATGATGAGAAGGAGACATTTATACAAGGATCCTTATCAAATCCTGCAGCTGAACATTTAAAGAAGCAACAGGAAGTCATCCCTGGTTTGTACGGTGAGATATTTCTTACCAATATGTATGGAGAATTAATAGCCTCTACAACAAAGCTTACAACCTATTACCACGGAGATAAGTATTGGTGGCTGGAGGCCTATAATAAAGGTGAAGGTAAAGTATTCTTTGACGACAGGGGCTACGATGATAGTGTTGGAGATTATGTATTAGGGGTAGTTGTCCCAGTGTACGACCAAGGCCAGGTTATTGGGATTTTGAAAAGCAACATAAGGATATCGAGACTATTCAGCGAAGTTATACAAAACTATTCCCTACTATATAAACCCGGATCAGTTAAGATTGCGAGGACTGATGGAGCAATAGTATTGGAACCCGGTAAAGAACCGTTTTCAACGACAATCAGTAAGGATTTGTTACCCATATTGGGGGAAGAGATAACCTATGGTATATACAAGGATAAAAACAATCAGGATATTTTAGTCAGTATTAGTCCTGTTGCAAACACTATAGAATCAAGTCGGTTTGGTTTTGGGGGTACTGTGGAATCTATTGATCACACATTAGGGAATAATGATGAAAATTGGATGGTTGTAATAGAAGTACCAAAAGAATTTATCGATAGCAGAGTATATGAACAAACGAAACAGTTCTTACTGATTGGATTTTTGACCATCCTTATTATATCCCTATTTACTTTATTCTTTATAGAAAAAGTGACAAAAAATATTACTAAACTAGTCGCTTTCACAGAAGAAGTTGGGCAGGGAAATCTAGATAAGCATATAGAGGTTAGATCAAATGATGAAATCGGTACATTAGCTAAGTCTTTCAATAAAATGTTGGATAGATTAAAAGAAACAATGGCTTCAAGGGCTGAACTCACCGAGGAAATAAATAGGAGGATAAAGGTTGAAGAGAAGCTGAAGTACCTTTCAACTATCGATGAGTTAACAAAAGTATATAATAGGAGAGCCTTTAACGACTATATGTGTAAAATGATTGATTTCTCTAAAAGCTATGGGGAGCCATTGTCAATAGCAATGCTTGATATAGATCATTATAAAGAGATCAATGATTCATATGGCCATGATGTAGGCGATGAGGTGTTAAAAAAGTTATCCAAGACATTGTTAAGAAATATACGCAAAGTCGATATCCTTGCACGTTGGGGAGGGGAGGAATTTGCCATCCTCATGCCTAAAAACAATGCTGAGGAAGCATATAGAACGTTAGAGAGATTGCGAAAGACAATTGAGAGTACGGTGCTTATGAATGATATTCGTATAACCATAAGCGTCGGAGTTGCAGAGTTAAAGAATACAGATGCAGCTAATGACCTGGTTAGAAGGGCTGATGAGGCTTTATACAAAGCAAAAAACAATGGCAGAAATAATGTGCAGGTGCTATAAGACATAATTTCAATAGTATAATGGTTTATATAAGCGTATTAGTTATTTTGGCGTACTTGTAGAATAAGTTGTGAAAAAGGATCTTTCTGGAGGATAGCTAGAATGAGGCAAATTTTCTCCTTTATTGGGGTTTAAGCCGCAATATAGAAAATACAGAATGATATAGAGCAACGAAAGGGGAGACCTGTTGATGATACAGCAGAAAATAGAACAGGAGCTACAGCCTTACATAAAGAGAAATGTGATTACAAGCATTGTCGATGGTATATTGAATGCAATGGCCATGGGTCTGATACCTCTGCAAACTCTGGTGGTATATTTTATAAGCGAATATGTGCATTCAAATTTTGTTATAGGACTGTTGACAACGGTGCAAATGCTTTTGATGGCTATACCCCAGTTTTTTACTGCCAGGCATATGGAGCGGCTGGATTCCTATAAAGGCTTGATGGGTAAGTACGTTTTTATCTATCGTACTTCCAGCTTGATTATTGGATTGCTGATATTATTGTTGACTCCCAGGAAGCCCTTGCTGTTTGTTATACTGTTTTACATAATTTTCTGGCTTAAAGGCTTGTTTATGGGAACAGGAAATCTTGCCTATTATAGTTTTATCAATAAAGTCATTCCTTTTAACATACGGGGAAAATTCTTTGGTTGGAGGGGCGCTTTTAACAGCGTTGGAGGGGTATTGGGTTCTCTGTTGGCTGGAGTTATTTTGAGAAGAAGTGTGTCTGGCACACAGCAGTATGGATATCTGTTCCTACTTGCTTTTGCACTGGATATGCTTTCATTCATCTTTCTGGTTGCCCCTTATGAGCCAAAAAATTATCAAAACGGCGCTGAAGAGATCCAGAGGAATGGCTATGGGTTTAAGCTTAAAGAGATACTTAAACGGGATAAAAACATTATAAGGTTTATAGTTGCGCAAGCTCTTATTATCTTCCCGGTAACCTCTTTGTTTCCCTTTCAAACAGTATACGCAAAATCCAACTTCAATATTGGAGCAGATGTCATATCTAATATGAACACTATAATGTTTGTGTGCAATGCTGTAGGTTTTATCCTTTGGGGAATGCTGGTTCAACGACGTGGATTTAAATGGGGAATGCTCGGAGGCTATATTTTATTCATTATAAATCTGATATCTGCCATATTTGTTAGTGATCCTAATGTGGTAATTGTATTAACTGTAATTTATGGACTTACCCACAGTGCTTATATGATTGGCAACATCAATATTGTATTTGGGATGTGTTCCTATGAAGACAGACCGGCATATCTTTGTATAACAAATATGTTCATTATACCAATCTCGGCCATTGCTCCCCTTATAAACGGTTACATCTATGATACCTTTGGTTTCAAAGTCATGTGCGTGATTAATCTTATACTGCTTTTAGTAGGGATAGCAGGGTTTTCAAGGGTTAAGGAACATCATAGATGAAGTTTCAGTTTGAGGTTGCTTCCCAAATGCACTATCCAATACACCAGATAGATAAACCCTAAGATAAATACTGTAAAGTACAATAGGGAAACCAAAGTACTGGTTGGTGCAAAAATATTAGCCGGCATTAATAGCCCATGGGATATATACACTGGAAAAGTATCTGCACCGAATTTGCTGAACCATAATTCTTTGCCGGGAGTCAAGGCAAGTATGGCAAGGCCAAGAGAAGCAGCTATAATATAGCTGATGAGTCTTGCATGTATTCCCAATGATATTGATAAATTTAGTGCTTTAAATCCCTCAGCATGATGTAAAAAAGTTATAGGCACAAAACGCATAAGCAAAGAGCCCAAAATAAAAGCAATGATAAAAGCTGTGGCTGAAATAAGCAATTTTTTCATAAGCCGTATATTTTTTATCCTGTTTATCACCTTCATTGAGCAGCGAAGTCCTATATAGTAAAAAGGAAAGAATACCAGGGTACGGGACAAGGAAAAGTTCCTGCCAATCCACCATATAACGCCGGAAAAGCATCCAAGTATAATTGTCGTAATTACAACAGATATCCTGAATATTTTATTCATTTTGGAGAGTACCCGTCTGTTAATGAATTGCAAAAATATTCCCATCCACTTCCAACAAAAAAGGCTCAACAGGTACCAAAAATACCAATAAGGGGTTTTCCAATCCCCAATATCCCCTGTCAGTAATAAATTTACCAAAAGCCACCCCAGATGTAACAAAAAGAACTGCCCCCCGATTTTCCAGATCCGGTTAAGTTTTCTATAGCTGTTTTTAGAAAAAAAACCGGAAATAAAAGCAAACAATGGCATATGTACCATGTAAATAACGGTGTATATACTATATAAATCATGGTTAACGTATATGTATTTTTCTATTAAATGACCCAGTATCACAAGAAAAATCAAAATGAATTTTAGGTTGGAGAAATAGGGATCACGATTTTTAGATACTTTTTCTGCTACCAGGGAGTATCCAATAAATTCATAATCCCCATCAGTTTTCACTGGATGCTGATTATCAGGCGAATCAGGTACTTGTTCCACATTTTTCCTCCTTCCCCGATCGATTAATCGGTCAGTTTTTTAAGGCCGCCTTTATGTTTACACGTAAAAACCCCCTTGTATGTAAATACTATACTTCCCCTGGTATTCTCCTCAAGTAGATTAATGGTTAATTAAGAAAATCTTAAGAAGATGTATTTTACTGAAAAAGAGCAGGGAAGAAGGGATGCAAGAAGACATTTGGAAAGGTATGGAATATATCATGTGTATGGTATATAATTGTTAATGAAATAATCTATATAAGTATAATATTTTCATTTATGAAAGGAGTAAGAGATGACCCATAATATGGACGATATTAATATAATAAAACTCAAAAGCGTTTCCAATGAGATAGAATTAGGGATGATTAGGTCGATATTGGATGACAACGACATACCATACCTTTTAAAAGATCATGGTTCCGGAGGACATATGAGGATAATTGCTGGAGGCTCAATATTTGGTACTGATGTTATGGTGGAGGAAACTGATTTTGACAAGGCAAAGAGTTTATTGGAATCTATAGGCATTGACTAATAAGGAATGGGAGAGGCCAATGTGGGATTTTGGATCTTTATGTTGTTAATGAATTTACTGATTCCATTGACCATGATTGGTTTTGACCAGAAAAAGCATTAAAAAAGAAGTTTGATAAAGATGGAAACCGAAAGTCACAGCCAAAATAAAGAAGTTAGCTCAGAAGGTTAACCCTCAAAGCTAACTTTATTCAATTTCAGGCATATTCTGGGTTTGCTGGGAATCAGCTGCCTGTGCTTTACAGGTTGTTTTTTTTATATTTAAGAATTAATGTAACAAAACTGGTGAATTTGACACTAATATTATGAAAGGAGAATTTTATGTCCCATATAAAAGATATATATGCGAGATATAAGCAAGACGTATACATATACCTTGTTAGTCTAACCCATGACCCAATCCTTTCGGAAGATTTAGTGTCAGAAACATTTTTGGCAGCTATTCAATCCTTACATAATTTTAAGGGTAATTCTGATATAAAGACTTGGTTGTTTTCTATTGCACGAAATAAATGGTATGGGTATTTACGGAAAAACAAATATGCTACGGATCTCGATAGTTTAGCAAAAGTATATCTGTACCGGGAAGAAAACCTTGAAAAGTCCTTTATTGATAAAACTATAGCTAATAAAATAATGATTCTCTTAGAGGATGAGGATGAAAGAAAAAGAGGGATAGTACTTATGCGAATTGAAGGTTATTCTTTTTATGAAATAGCCATGAAATACAATATATCAGAGAGTTCGGCCAGGGTAATAGATTTTCGTACCAAGAAAAAAATCAGGGGAATATTAGAAAAGGAGGGCTTAAGCAATGATTGAGATCTCTTGCCAGGTGTGTCTCGATTTAATACCATTGGTAAAAGATAATGTTGCAAGTGAGGATAGCAAAAAACTAGTATTGGAACACATTCGTCAATGCGAAGCTTGTAAAGATGAATTCGAAAATGGATATGGCACCCTTCCGGAAATCAATGATAATCGGGTGCTTAAAAAGATAAAAAGACGGATATTTTTTATAGCACTTACGACCGTTATCATTGGTGCCCTAATCGGTATTGGCCTAACGGAAGGTCCGGGTATGTTCTATAACATAATAATTATGCCACTTGTCGGAGGAATCGCCTATTTTGCGCTAAATAGAAAATCGTTTTACTTTCCCCTTGCGCTATTTATCCTTTCGTATATCTGGACTTTAATTAAGCATATATCTGATAGTTCTTATCCTACGGATGGCATCCTAAACTTATTCTTAGCTCCTATATTTATGAGTGTTATCTACAGTGGGCTTGTTTTATTTGGTATCGCCATTGCATTTTTACTGAAATTTGCATTTAGAAAAGAGGTAGACCATGAAAAAGATAATTAAAATCATTGCAGGAATAACGGCATTTATACTAATCGGAATATTGCTTTTTATTGCCAATGGCTTGCTGGGGAATCCTATATCAAAGGGTCTCGCCCAACAAAGTGCACGGAAATACATTGAAAAGACCTATCCCGATTTGGATTTAGAGGTCCAAAGGGTTAATTACAGTTTTAAGACGGGAACTTATTTTGCTTATGTCAGATCACAGACCAGTCTAGATACTCACTTTGATTTGGATATTTCCCTCGCAGGTAAAATACTTCGTGATTCATATGAAAATCACGTTTTGAGTGGTTGGAACACCTGGCAACGTATAGATTCCGAGTACCGCATCATGGTTGATAAAGTCTTTATGGCTCCGGATTTTCCATATGTCAGCCACATTAATTTTGGTTCTATACAAACAATAGAAGCCGATAGGGAGGTCGGATCCCTTAGGCCGGCTTATGGGATATCTATAGAGGATTTGGAACTTGATAAGAAATATGATGTCAGGGAGTTAGCAAAAACAGCGGGGCATATTACTATCTATATAGAAAGCGAAGAGGTCACCATGAAGAAGGCAAGTGAGGTTTTACTTCATCTTAAGGAAATTTTTGATAAAGAAGAGATCCCTTTTTATGCGATAGATTTCGTATTGGAAAAACCTCGAAAGGATGATGGTACACCGAATGAATCTATGGAAGAAATCCGGGTGAATGATTTCCTATACAGTGATATTTATGAAGCGGGTCTGGAAGAACGGCTTACAAAAGCTGTTGAAGAAGCCCGGTATAATAAGATTAATACTACCATATAACTTGACATAGAATATAATCACATGGTAAATTATCATCAAAGGGTGAATTAATAGAGGTAGGTGGTTAAAATATGGACGATAGTCCTGCGAGTTTGCGAAATAATAAAGCGTTATGGCAATCATTAAAGACCTCAATTGAAAAAATTGGTTATTATATAAGGGCATAGAACAATCCATATGTTGGGTTTGTTGTGCCTTTTTTGTTTAGCCAGTTTTTTCTCATGAGGAGGATGTATTTAATTGTTTACAGAATTTTTGGTTTTAATAATACTCATAGTGCTAAATGCATTTTTTGCAGCTTCAGAGATTGCTCTTATTTCATTAAATGATAATAGGATTAGACTAAAGGCCGAAGAAGGTAATAAGAAGGCCATACAGATCAAAAAGTTATTGGATGAACCAAGTAGATTCCTGGCAACTATTCAAATTGGTATTACTCTTGCAGGCTTTCTTGCCAGTGCTTTTGCTGCTGACAGTTTTGCCGGTAGGCTTGTTACTCTAATTAAACGTACTGGGGTTCAAGTTCCAGAAGTTTGGCTTAAGAATATTTCTGTTATCCTTATAACTATTATATTGTCGTATTTCACTCTTGTTTTAGGGGAATTAGTGCCTAAAAGGCTTGCTATGAAGAAAGCAGATTCCATTTCCAATTTTGTTGTTGGTCCGCTTAATTTTCTATCGTCAGTAACCTCTCCTTTTGTTAGTCTGCTTACTGCATCTACCAATTTCGTAGTTAGACTGTTTGGTGTGGATCCAAGCGAGGAAGATGAAAAAATTACAGAAGAGGAAATTCGTATGCTCGTCGATATAGGCGGAGAAAAAGGGACTATAGATCAGAGCGAGAGGGAAATGATAAACAATATTTTTGAATTTGATAACACGATTGTGACCGATATAATGACACATAGAACGGATATTGTAGCAATTCCAAGGGATGCAGACCTAGAGGATGTCATTTCACTTATTAAGAGATCAAAATACTCCAGGTTCCCAATATATGAAGACGGTATAGATAATATTGTAGGAGTACTCCATGCCAAGGATTTAATTAAATATGTATATTCCGAAGATTTTAAGAAAGATAACTTTAAATTGGATAAAATAATCAGAGATCCATATTTTATACCTTCTTCTAAAATGACGGATGAGCTTTTCACCGAGCTTCAGAAAAACAAGGTTCATATGGCAATTATTATAGATGAATACGGTGGAACAGCTGGGATCGTAACAATGGAAGATCTTATAGAAGAAATAGTTGGGAATATATTTGATGAGTATGATGAAGATGAAGTTTACTTTGAAAAGCAGGATGAACATACCTATATAGTAAATGGGATTATCGATCTTGATCTGGTGGAAGAATATTTTGATGTTAAACTGCCTGTGGATGAATATGAAACCTTGAGCGGTTTTATTATCGGTCAACTAGGCAGGATTCCCGAGGAAGGGGAGAAGTTTGAGATAGAGTTCAACGATCTCATTTTTAAAATAGAAGAGGTATGTGATAAGAGGATAACAAAGTTAAAGATATGTAAAGCATACTGAAAAATCCACACGCTAGTTTCAATCAATGCGATTTTTTTAAAAAAATATGGTAAATAATTCATAATGCATATATAATATAAGTATCCATACAGCATACAGGATCACATCTTGTCGGATATTTCTTGTCCTTTAAAAAATGTATTGATTGAAAAGAGGTATATCCATGAGTTATGATGCCGAGAAAACTCAAAAGGGAATACCCAATTGTATGGTACAGCAGTTTGAGGATCAGGATTTCTATGGGAGATTATTTGAGCATTTTCCCTATCCAATTCAGATTTTCTCTCTTGATGGAACGGCAAGGATGATTAACAATGCAGCCCTGGAGATGATAGGGATAAAAAGCAGGGAATCCCATATAGGTCACTATAATGTCTTTGAAGATCCAATAGTTCGTGATTTTGGCGTTACGGATAAGATCAGACAGGTATTTACAGGAAAAACAGTATACCTTACCGATTTCACTGCTTCCTACCAGGATATGATGAGATATTATGATGTTGAAGAAAGGGATATAAACACAATTAACTCTGACATCACATGCTTTCCTTTGGCAAATTCTGATGGAAAAATAGAATACTTTGCAGCAGTTTTCATATTTAAAAACATATATATGGGAAAAGAGGAAATTAGACGAGGTATAGAATACATAAAAGCCCATTGGAAGGAGCCCTTTGATGCCGGGAAAATAGCAAAGGAAGTGTATCTAAGCAAGTCACATTTCACAAAGCTGTTTAAGAGTCAGACCGGAGTAACCCCATATGAGTATTACATCAATTATAAGATCAACAAGTTGAAGGAAGTACTGCTGGACGCCAACCTTTCTATTGCTCAGGCTTTTGCAGCGTGCAACATGAATTATAACGGTCATTCCGCGAGATTGTTCAAGGACAAGGTGGGGGTAACCCCTTCTGAGTACCGGAAAATATCACAATAAACAAAATTACCAGTTATAACTATAAAAACAAGCCAGGTTATGGTAAAACCTGGCTTGTTTTATATAAATAGTATATCTGGCAATCTTCTATCGTACTCAAGTCAATATTATTCTTACTAAAATTGAGCTTATTCCAACTATTAATAGGGTTACCCGGCAAATAGAATAGTATTATCAAATATTATTGGACTGTATTTACCACCACCTCATAATCAAATCTGTATAAAAGAGGATGTGAATTTATGAAGAAAGTGATGCTGTTGTTGTTTGTCCTGCTAGCAGTTATAGTTTTTTCGTGTACTGCATGCGGCAAGGCGTCAATGAATACATCTACACCCGCATCCACATCCGACAGTGAGCAGGAAGAAGAAGCGAATGATTCGGAAGGCAGTCTCGGCGTGCCTGTAATAAATAAACAGGAGGAGAACCCACCGGATGATCCGGAGCCGGACGAACCCGGTAAAAGAAGCACAACATACGAACCCAGCATCTTTGTCATAGAAGCTTCCGGATCCTGGCAGCATGAACTTGATGCTGGTTTAAAGGTCAACTATGAATGTGAACTTTATCTGGATAAGATCGAACCCCACAATATGCATGATGATATGGGTGCTTATACCGGCGTGTTTTGGTTGAAGTTGACACTGGATACTGAAGAATACTTTTCAGAGTTTCTCAAGAGCGTTCCTTTTGTTGACATCTCAATGGATGCGGAAGCCGAGGGTATACGAGACGATGTTTCCTTTTACCTGCGCGATGGATATACGAGGGACCCCACCGCGAATTTTGATATCCCCGACGGACAGGATAGCTATTTGAAGCCCGACCACAACGGACTGGCTGATAAGGGAAGTTTTGTGGTCAGCGCTACTAAAGGGAATCTTGCAGTTCATGCCCAGGACACCCAGAAAGGCATTGTGATGGGCCATCAACAAAGCGGTGCTTCAGATACGGAAGTCAGTTATATCATACACGTAGCTCCCGACCCAAATAGGGAAGCGACTCAACGCGATGTAAAAATTCATATAATGCTGTCGGATGGATCATCAACTACTCTTGACGGTATATGGTATCGATTACCCGGTTACCCCGACGATCTGGAGAAGTACTATAATTCCGGCAGGTCACGTGAAATACTCGAAAGACACCAATAGAATGTTGAAAAATGAGTAAATCTATGTTTACAACGTTAAAAAAAGATTTAAAGGGCTTTCTTCACAATAGAGAAGCCCTTTACTTTTTGTTTCTTAAGGGGCTTTATTAACGAGGATGATACTATATCAATAAATATTAATTGAAATAAAGTAATAGTTTATTGAAATACAATAAACTATATGCTAGAATTAATTCAGCAATAAATAAGCGAGGTGCTTTTTTATGAAACGTGAAACACTCTTTTTAAGGATAGCTTTATTTATTATTGGGCTTCCGGTTCTGGCCTTATGGATGTTTGGGTTACCTTGGTTAATTAAGAATCCGGTAAATCCAAATTATGCTCACATATTGTATCCCATTATTATCGGCATATGCGCATCATCCATACCGTATTATATAGCCTTGTATAAGGCTTTTAGGCTCTTAGGCTTTATAGATAAAAACATCGCTTTCTCAGAATTATCTGTAAAGGCCTTAAGGGTAATTAAATACTGTGCAATCATAATCACTACTTTATATGCGTTAATAATGCCATTTGCTTATCTCGCAGCCAAATTGGACGATGCTCCGGGTCTTATCATTATTGGAATGATACCCCCTTTTACTTCAGTGATAATCGCAGTGTTTACTGCCGTGCTTCAGAAGCTATTAAAGAACGCTATAGATATAAAAGCAGAAAATGACTTAACTATATGAGGTGAATAATATGGCTATTATTATCAATATTGATGTGATGCTGGCTAAACGAAAGATGAGCGTCACGGAACTATCGGAGAGGGTTGGAATAACTATGGCTAACATCTCCATATTGAAAAATGGAAAGGCAAAAGCGATACGTTTATCTACTTTGGATGCTATTTGCAAGGCCTTGGACTGCCAGCCCGGAGATATTTTAGAGTATAGAGAGGATACAAGCGCATCCAAATAAAACAGATGTGGGTAGTCTTCCTATTCTATAAAGATATTAAGTATTTTTGTTAGATCATATCCAGCCTGTTTGAGCTTCAGGGCTTTAAAATATATGGAGGGATATCAGTGAAACTTTCATGTGTTGTAAATAAAGATATATCAGATCCTGATGATAAGTCCTTTAAACAAGCAAATAGAAAAAATTACAGAAAGCGGCTTCAAATAGTAACTTTAGCTATTTCATTTATATTGGCAATTGCTATAATAAGCATAGCCTATCTTACATCACCTGATTATTTGCTCTACTCTGATAATATAATATCATTAACTGAAAATGTGGACGGTAGTATTATCATTACATTCAATGACAAGGTAGCCGGATATGATATAAAGAAATATGGTGCAGGGGATGGTACAGGCTATGTTTATGAATTAACTGCTTGGAACACTGTTTTCAATCAATGTTTTCCCAATAATAAAATAAAAAGCATGATATTGAATCCAGACGGGGAAAAAGTTGCGTCAGTATATTACTACTCTGATGGTATGGATAATGTTTTAATCTATGGGGAAGATCAAAATCCTGACGGTGGGGCTATACCCTTACCGAGATTACTCCTAGGATACTACTTCATTATCGTTGTCCTACTGGCTATTTTATGCGGGGTTTTCCTGTTTATTTTTAGAAAAAAAGAAAAGAAAAGAAATATATTGGTAAAGGTCTCTTTGCTTCCTATATCGTATCTTTTCAGTCATCTCTGTATAAAAGGCCTTAAGACTACTTCATATATGGCACTGCGGGATTTTCTTATAATTCTATTGCTAGTGCTCCCAATCTATTGTTTGTTGCTACTGTCTATCAACCTGTACAGGAGTCAAAGAAGCCGAAGCAAATTGGAGGAAGGTGTGTGATGAATAGGTCACTCCGTAAATTCTATATTATTGCTGTGCTTATAATTGGCTGTATCATTTTTTGTTTATGGCAGAACAATAGCATAACTATTTCAGAATCGGACTATATCAACGCCAAAATACCCGATGAATTCAATGACTTTATAATAGCCCACATATCGGATTTACATAACAAACAGTTTGGGAAAAACCAGGAGTACATTTTAACCAAACTCGAAGATATTGTCCCTAACGCTATTGTGATAACCGGAGATCTAGTGGATAGGCGCAAATACGATTTAGATAAGGCAATGGCATTTGTTGAAGGGGCTTTGGATATTGCACCGGTATTTTACATATCAGGCAATCATGAGGCCTGGTCAGGCAAATACTCTACAATAAAGAAGGAATTGGAAGATGCAGGAGTACATGTTCTGGATAATGATGTTATTCGATTGTCAATAGGGGGTAGCTCGATATATATGTTTGGTGTAAGGGACCCTGATTTCCACACTTCCAATTATTTGGAAGGAACAGACATTACAGAGATGACAGATCAGTTTAAGCAATGGTCTACTTATAAGGGCTTTAAAATATTACTATCCCATAGACCCGAACTTTTTGACCTATATTGTGAAAACAAGATGGATTTAATCTTTACAGGGCATGCCCATGGGGGACAGGTACGAATTCCTTTTATAGGAGGTTTGGTTGCTCCGGATCAGGGTTTATTCCCCAAATATACAAGCGGTTACTATACCAAAGATGAATCCACGATGTATGTAAGCAGAGGTTTAGGTAACAGTATTATTCCCATAAGAATTTTCAATAGGCCGGAGATTATTGTAGTTACTCTAAAGGCCAAGGAATAAAGGACATAATCCAGAAGATAATAGGTTGGTTTCGGCTTAAACCTCTGCTCCATAGTGAATATAGTGTACCAGTGTGACATATTAAGGTTAAAATAGTATAATATGACGTAATTAAGATTGCCTATGTAGGAGGACATTGTAATGAGGAAGGCATGTTTATTTCTATTAATAGTCCTGTATATACCCTTTATGACAACGGGTTGTTCATTAAGTCAATTATGCAATTCAAGGGATGACATTGCAGATACTCTGGGTATTGATCTATCAAGCGCAACTATATTACAAAGCATGGATTCTCATGGAGGGTTTCATGGAGATGGTGATACCTACATAAAAATGGCATTTCCCGATGATGAGAGTAAAGTTCTTGTGGAAGGGATTGAGAATAATAAGGGCTGGAAAAAGTTACCCTTAACCGACAATTTGTACATTGCCGTATATGGTGAGAAAAGCGAATCTGGGATGTTTGGTCCCCTTGTTAAAGATGAAAATGGAGATAGGTATTTCCCATGGATAAGTAATGGGTATTATTTTTTCCTTGATAGGCATTCGGAGAGTACAGATGAAAAAGATGATACAGAATTATTCAACCGCATGTCATTCAATTTCACCATTGCTATATACGATATAGATAATAATACACTGCACTATTATAAGTTAGATACATAATATTATGCCGCTTTCCTTACAAATAATGGACATGGGTAGACAGCTAAGGGTGGAACCGGGACTAAATTGGAGTGGTCAGGTATGTATAAAATCCTAATAGTAGAAGATGATACAACGATATCCTCTATTATAGAAGAAAAATTAAATAAATGGGGATATAAGACCTTTAAGGTTTTGAATTTTGAAGATGTGATATCGGATTATGCTTCCTTTCAACCCCATCTTGTACTCATTGATATTAACCTACCATATTACGATGGTTTTTACTGGTGTGCAAAGATTAGACAGCTTTCCAATATACCGATTATATTTATCTCATCGAGGGATACGGATAGCGATAAAATACGAGCCATATCGCAAGGAGGGGACGACTACATAGAAAAGCCCTTCTCAATGGATTTACTCATTGCAAAGGTACAGGCAGCCCTGCGCAGAGCCTATTCCTATAGCGATCAAACCTTAAATATACAGCAATACAAGGATCTGATATATGATATAGAGCGCTTAAAGGTTATTTGTGGGGAAAAGGAGATCGAGTTGACACCCAACGAAGGGAAAATACTGACCGTGCTGATGAGAAATGGAAGTAAAGTTGTTTCCCGTACACGGCTTATCAGAGCCTTGTGGGATGATGAGAGCTTTGTAGATGATAATACCCTTACGGTAAATGTGAACCGTTTACGGAGGAAACTCAAAACCATAGGATTGGAAGGTTATATTAAAACCAATAAAGGTGAGGGGTATAGGTTGATATGAGTTTTATAAAGTATTTTAAGGAAAGATGGATAACGTACCTTTTTCTTTTTTTTCTTTTTGCCTTTTCTGCTGCGGTATACAAGTTAGACAATAGTTTCAACATAACCGAATCAAATGCTACCTATATTATATCGGGGTGGACCATACTTTTTATTGCCTTTGTAGTCATAGATTACGGAGCTTTTTATGCTCGCATTAAAAGCTTTAAAAGGTATTGCAGCTTAAATGCTTCCTCTCAAGATGTGGACGAGTTTTCCTACCCTATGGATAGGGAATACGCTGGGTTGGTTCATGATATGGTAGTGAAATATGAGGATTTTAAAGCCCAGGTAAGCACCAGGTTTTCGGATCAGTTGGAATTTATAACAAAATGGATTCACGATGTAAAGGTGCCAATCTCTGCTATAAGGCTTATATTAGAAAACCATGAACAGGAAATTCCAAGGGATTTATATCAAGGTATCGATAGGGAACTCTTTTCAGTAGAGCAGTCGGTGCAAAGGGTTTTCTATGAACTCAAAAGCAACAATCTCCATGATGATTACAAAATAGAAAAGGTTAGCACTAAAAAGCTGATTGCGCAAACCCTGAAGGCTTACTCCAATTTTTTCAGCTATAAGAAATTAAATATTTCTATTCTGGGTCCTGCATATGACGTGCTGACGGATGAGAAGTGGAGCGGCTATATACTTTCTCAAATTATATCCAACGCTGTAAAATATACGCCTGATAATGGGGATATTGTCATTAGTACTGAGAAGATGGATAATGAAGTAACCATAGCTATTAAGAATAGTGGAAAAGGGATACTAAAAAAAGATATCGGTCAGGTTTTCAAGAAGGGCTATACCTCTTCCGAGGATAGAAGCGGAATGAAAGCCACGGGTTATGGACTATACCTTTCCAGCAAACTCAGCGATAAGCTTGGACATAGGTTGACAGTGGAATCTGAATATGGGAAGTACGCTGTTTTCTCTTTAACCTTCATTGAAAATCCAACCATGCATAATACGATTATCTCCTGAAAAATGAATCCATCTAATTATCTGTTAGAGATATTTCTTTGTGACAGAATTGTAAGATTGCATCCAAAAGTGTAAGGTAATGCGATTTTACCTGTTTTTTGTATGAGATATAATCACCTCATAGAGACGATTATGGGGGTAAAAATAAATGCAGATTCTAAGAGTCGAAAATGTAAGTAAGGTATATGGATCCAAAAAAAGTTCAAAACAGTACATGGCCCTAAAGAATATAAGCTTTGATGTAAATGAAGGCGAATTTATTGGTGTAATGGGTCCGTCGGGTTCAGGGAAAACCACACTTCTTAACATACTGGGTAGCATTGATAAGCCTACAACAGGAAGGCTTATAATGGATCATCGGGACATCACAGGTCTAAGCAAAGATCAGCTGGCTGTTCACAGAGCTAAGAAGATAGGCTTTATTTTTCAGGATTATAATTTGCTGGAGACCATGACTTTAAAGGAGAATATTATTTTACCATTGGCATTGGCGGGATATAAGACTCGAGTTATGGAGAATAAGCTAAATAGTATTGCTGAAGATTTGGGTATAAAGGCAATACTGGATAAGTATCCTTATGAAGTATCCGGCGGAGAACAGCAGCGTGCGGCGGCATGCCGAGCTTTGATTACCAATCCAAAGCTGATTCTTGCGGATGAGCCTACAGGCAATCTGGACTCGAAATCAGGGAAGGACTTGCTGGAGCTCTTAACTTTTATAAATAGGGAGTATAAGGCAACAATTCTTATGGTAACCCACGATGTTTTTGCTGCCAGCTATTGTCATAAAATAATGTTTATTCGTGATGGTGAGATATACAATGAGCTCT
>ERZ773359.2823-NODE-2823-length-21151-cov-17.038159_pt1 | contig 21151 bp, 29 predicted proteins | sample MGYA00374955_ERZ773359 | MGnify/ENA primary metagenome ERZ773359 (study PRJEB29098, sample SAMN04486028) | biogas fermenter metagenome | study: EMG produced TPA metagenomics assembly of the Biogas fermentation microbial communities from Germany - Plant 4 DNA1...
TTTTTGAATTCTTTACACTTGACGACGCTCTTGTTACCGGGGTGAAATTCTACACTCCCGAGCTGGTTGCCCAGGCAGTGCCTGTTGGGCAGCAAAGAAAAACGAGGTCACAGTGGTAATGAAGAAACGTACAATCGATGATCCGAAGGAGTGAAGAAAATGAGTTTACGAGAGCAAATATTACAAGCGAGAAAGGAGCTCCATGATGCGCTGGATGCGTTCAACAATGCAACACCAGAGTACGTCGATGCAGCCATCCACACGATGAACGCTGCAGCCGCAAAGTTGGACAGCTTTATCCGGGAGTTCAAAGCGTCGGAAGACGAACAACGGCCGTAGTGGCACAGCCCGGAAAATGGTCCTGGTTAAACCGTGTAGGAACCTTTCTGGGAATCGTGAAACCAGACGGATACTTGCAATGACGTAGAACCAATTACGAAGGAGATGATGACGGACTACTGCCGGGTGACAAATAGTTGAGACCGGGATGTGTGGTGGAAGTCTGATCACAAGGCGGAATCTTAGCTGGGAATGTAAACCGGGGTTTTAGTAGGGGGATTTTTAGCCCGGGTATAACAAGCGGGTATAGAGAGGAGGATATTATGAAGATTGCAGAAATGCGAAAACAAGTTAATGAAGCTTACCATAATGCCCCGAAGTGGGTGGCGAAGACTAAGAAGATGCACGATAGACAGATACAAGCGATATGGTTTCGGTTGAAACGGAAGGGGGTGATTAAGTGAGTGAGAATGGAATACGATTTGCGGAACCAGAGGATCAAGTACTAGTGACGCTTGATCCCGGGAAGACAACCGGATATAGCATCTGGGAAGGAACTACTCTCGTGGAAGCGGGTGGACTGCATAAGATGGAAGAGGTAGTAAAGTTCTTTCATCGCTTGCCGGCATTCGGTGTTACCGTAGTGTACGAAGGTTTTGCTAGGGCAAACGCTTCGACAAGTGACCAACTCGAGCCTATTGAGATTTGTGGTGCAATTCAAGCAATGTGTATTCATTATGGCTATATTTGTGAGAAGCAGTACCCGTCAGTACGTAAAGGGTACATCGAGTATGCGAAAGAAGAAGTGAAGGCTGTGAATGTACCTACGAATGAGAAAGTGCATGCGATTGATGCGATTGCACATGCTTTGAGGTATCGACATAAGACGTTGAAAAACTGGAGTCCGCATGAGTACAGGGCTAAACATGGAGGTGAAAAGAATGCCTGAAGCTCGACTAAGCATAGGTGCAGGAAACAGACTTCGTCTAGAGTGTTCTGCGGAGGATAGGAGAAAAGCCGTGGGATGTCTAGGTGCTAATTCAGTCAAGGGTGGTGCATTCACATACCCTATGGATGAGATCGTCGTACTTGCACTGATGAGCTATTTCGGTGATGACTTGAAGATTGACGACAGGTGCAAGGCTTGGTTTAACCAATCGCAGGAACGTGCAAAAAACCTCATTGAGCTTGCTAATTTAGATGACGCAGAAATACCACTATCGTATGCAGGAAAAATGAAGCCGTATCAAAGGGTTGCGGTGCAGTTCGCTACTACGGCCAAACGTTGCATCATCGGAGATGATCGTGGACTCGGAAAGTCTTTAGTGGCTCTTGCGAGTGCAGACATTGTTGGAGGGCGCAATAACCTCATTATTGCACCAGGGTATCTCAAGTACAACTGGGAAAGGGAAATCAAGAAGTGGACTCAATATAAGAGTGCACTAGCAGAAGGTGCGCGCGCGACACGTACGAACATTATTCGTAATAGGAAAGCAGAGTACCTGATAGTGAATTATGAGATGATTCGTGAGAGTCCACAGGTAGGTGGATACCCCGAACTGCTTAAGGAGAAATGGGATTGCATTATCGCGGATGAAGCACACAGGTTCAAGAGTAAGGACAGTCAATGGACAATGGGTGCGAAGAAACTACAATCACCGTACCTATTTATGCTAACAGGTAACCCGATAGCGAATAGACCAGATGAGGTATGGCAGCTTCTCAACCTCATCGATCCCAAGAAGTTCACGAGTTACTGGGCATTCGTTAACTACTATTGTAATGTCGTGGATACCTTCTTTGGGAAGGAGATCGTAGGGGTTAACAAGGATCGTCTTGCACAACTGCAGTTCACACTCCAGCCTTACTTGATTCGAAGGATGAAAGCAGATGTGGCGCCGTGGTTACCGAAGAAGATAAAGAAGAACATTGAACTGAAACTTGAGGGACCGCAGAAGACATTCTATACCACGGCGGAGAAGAAGATGCGACTGGAATTGGAGAACGGTGGCATCGAAATCATCGATACTGTTGTTACGTTGAACACACGTCTACAGCAAGCACTTATGAATCCTTGCATTTTAGGTGGTCCGGATGATTCGGTTGTTGAACGTGCAACTCTGGAACTCATTAAAGACATTTTTGAGGGAGATAAGAAGGTTATCGTAGGTACATGGTTTGTTGCTGCAGCGGAACATTTTAGTGAGGTACTCGACAAGGCAAAAATTCGACATTGGGTCATCACTGGAAAGGTTACAGGTAAACGTAGAGACGATATTGTACAGGCATTCAAGAACTGTGAAGAACCCTGTGTACTAGTAGGTGGAATTTCCGCAATGGGTGAGGGACTCGATATTGATGAGTGCGATCATATCATTTACATGGATCGGAGTTGGGTGCCAAAGGACAACGAGCAATTCGAGGACAGGATCCACAGAATGACGTCGACTCGGCCAAAGAATTATTATTACATGATCGTCCAGGATACGATCGCACAAGACAAAGCCGAAGTATTGCAGGAGAAAACGGAGATGATCGAGGAAGTACTCTCAATGAGAGCTGTCGCGGAAAAACTTCTTAAAAGGACACAATCGAGAGCATAAATATTTCGGGTTTTTTATGTGGAATCCCTTGAAACCTCGGGGATTCTATCATATAATTATATTGACGGTACAAAATACCGGTAAATGTAGAGGAGGTCCTAACATGGAACAATACCAAAAAGACATAGCTCGGATACGTGAAAAAACCGTGGCTGAAGGTTGCGACATCTTCATGGAGCATCAGGTGGCAACATTCGATCTCATTGATCGATTGGTTGCTGAAGGTTATCGTATTTTCCGCTTGTCAACAACTGAACGTCAGGAATTCAAAGAGTGTCGTAGAAAATGGGACTTTTCTTCGATGTCAAGGCGGGCTCTTGAACCAAAACGACCCGCTACCGCTTTGTGGTTTGGTCATGGTATCCACAAAGGACTCGAGGTACACTATAGTGGTGGAGACGGTGTTAAAGCATTTGACGATTGGGCTCAGGAGGAGCTAGAAAAGATCTCGCAGGCATCCCGTGGGTTATGGGATGACCAGATTACAGAACTGCGGGAATCTATCGAACTCGGAAAAGGCATCCTCGAAGGATATATCCAATGGGCCGCAGTTGCTGATAACACAGTTCAACAAGGGTTCAAGTTCGTACACTTTACTGAAAGAGAGTTCATAGTTCCAATCAAGGACCCTCAGGGGAAGGTAGCAACGTTTACAGATGCTAAAGGGCAGAAGTGGGCAATGTTCCTTGTTGGAAGGTTCGACATGATTGTGGAAGATTTTTTCGGGCGCTTGTGGGTAATGGATCATAAGACGTCCAAAGACAAACTCGATATTGAGATACTTACTTTGGACGATCAAATGACCGTGTATCTATGGGCAGCACAAGAGATCTTTGGACGGCCATTCGAAGGTGCCTACTATAACGTGCTTCGGAAAAAGTTGCCATCAATACCCAGGGTACTTGTGAGTGGTAAAGGACTGTCTCGGGACAAGAGTATCGATACTACATACGAGGTATACTACAATGAGATTATCAAACAGGGCTTTAACCCGGAGGACTACGAGGATATTCTCTCCATTCTACGAAAGAAACCGAACACGTTTTATCAGCGAGAGAAGGTACGACGTAATCAGGCGGAAATTCGCAACGCAGGAGCGTGGCTCTACTACGAGGCTATCGATATGTTGAACGACCCGTTCCTGTATACTAATCCGACATGGGATTGCAAGTGGAAGTGTGACTTCCGCGATATCTGTAAAGCAATGAACAGAAATGACGACGTTGAGTTTATGCTCGAGAACATGTTTCAACCTCGGAAGGAAGACGAGTCGAGTGTATACTGTCGTCAGAAAATCAAGGGTTCAACTCCGGCACATTTCGTGACTGGAGACCAACAATAAATACGAAAGGAGAGCCGAAATTATGACAAGGCATGAAAAGTTTGTAAAGGTTTGCGAGGAGAACGGTGTGGAGGATGTACAGGATCTGTTTACACAGATTAAGTCCGACTTTGGTTATGGCAGCAAAAGCGAAGTTGAGGACTTTGGAGAGTTCTGCGACACAGAAGATCTCGCTCTGATGGATGAGGAAGATATCCAGGAGTGGCTTGAAGACAACGGGTACATCAATAACTAGGAGGTAGTGATATGGCAGAAGATAAGAAAACAGTAGAAGTCGCAAAGGTGCCATATATCTCTGTAGAGGGTGGACTTCCAGGAGAAGACCCGCGAGAGAAGTTTCGGTACCTAAACATTCTCGTTCACTCACCCGGCGGTCACGGAAAAACGTCGTTTATTGCAACTGCATGTGATGATCCAAGAACCAGTCCGATACTGGTTCTCGATTATGAAGGCGGTGCTGCATTGAGGTTCGCCAAGAAAGACCCAAAGACGTACACGATTCGATCGGTTCGTAGCGTGAAAGACTTGAACGACATATACGAGTACTTAGCGACAGGGAAGCATCCGTACAAGTCAGTCAGTCTTGATTCTCTGACGGAACTTCAAAAACTCGGACTCTGGGAGTTCGTGTATGGTACAACGCCTGACAAGACGTTTAAAGGAAACGTCATTGAGGTTAAAGGTGCAGAAATCCAGCACTGGGGTAAGTCATTAAACCAGATGTCAATGATGATGCGGTACTTCAGAGACCTTCCCATGCACACTTTCTTTACCGCATTGACACAGAATCTGAAGGACGAAACAACAGGCAAGATCACTGTCACAGTTGCTCTACCAGGGAAGCAGGCGGATGAGATCCCAGGTATTCCTGACATCGTAGGGTACCTTGGAATTGCTAAGACAAAGGACAACCCGAACCAACGCGTCATGCTTTTCCAGCCGGATGGCAAGATCGTTGCGAAAGACCGCACAGACGCTCTCGGTATTATGATGGAGGAACCTACAGTTACCAAGATGCTCGACGCTATTTGGAACATGTATGGAATAACGAAATAGGTGTCCCACTAAAGTAATACTTGATTTTTCTCTGGGAATATCATATAATATTATTGTACATACCAATTACGAGATTTGAGGAGGGTTCGATCATGAAAGAAGAAAAAGTAAATGTTGAAAACGTAGCTGAGGCTACTACACCCGATGAGACTCCTGTAATGTCAACCATTGACAAACAGAGAGAGTCCATGAAGAAGAGATGGCAGGATCCTGAGTACCGTAAGAGGGTTGCTGAAGGACGGGCTCGGGCAAAGGCGGCAAGAGAAGCCGCAAAAGCAGCTGCGGAAGCAGCTGAGAAATCGGAAGAACCTGCATCCACTCCGGCTGAGACCCCTGCCGAATAGGCAGACCACTCCCTTTCGATAAAGGCGAGCCACTAAGCTATAACGCTGGTGGGTCGCCTTTAACCCTCGAATCCAATATAAATTTTCTGGATTACACAGAATAAAGGAGGGTTATGTAAATGGGTCTGAGAGTGGATTTTACAAACGTGGGATCAGGTTTTGAACCAATTCCAGAGGGTGAGTACGAAGCAACCGTATACTCATGCGAGGTCAAAACTGGTCAGACATCAGGTCAACCGTACTTAAATTGGCAGTTCAAGTTACAGGGTGGCGAATTCGATGGGAGGAGAGTATTCTACACTACATCGTTGCAGCCGCAGTCACTGTGGAACCTCAAAAAACTTCTTATTGCACTCGGTTACAACGCCGAGGATCTAAAAGGTTCTTTGGATCTTGAACCTATCATGGCAGAAGTACCTGGAATAGAATGCGTTGTTGTAATCGGTCACGAAGAGTACAACGGAGAGACAAGAGACAGAGTTCTTGATGTCAAGGCAGCCAAATCTAGCTCGCCTGGCGACGTAGCACTCTTTAGGTAAAGCTCTTCACACAGCAGAGCCGTGTTGAGAGGACAATCTTCACGGCTTTGTTTTTTCCTTATCATTTCAGGAAATCACATTACGTGAGCAGAAAGGAGGGGTATTATGGCTGAGACACTGTCCGTTATGAAGTCAGTTTCATTCACTCCGACACAGTATCAAGCGTTGGAGGAGCTTGCCAAGTTAGACGGCAGGAAGTTCAGCAACTTCATTCGGTACATTGCGGTTGAGTACGCAAAAGCAAGAGGCAAGCTACCCCAAACAGAGAAGGTTGAGGCGAGAGACGATGCGTAACAAATCCTTTACTATGGCTATGCCAGAAGAGCTCTACAAAGAACTTGAAGAGCTTGCGGCTCAGTACACGAAGCAACAAGGGATACCTGTAGTCAATCCTCTGAATGTCCAAGAGATGTTGCGCTTGCTTGCAAAGTCATATTTACGGAAGATAAGAGGACCACGAAAGGTTGAGGAATTGCGTGTGAACGCTTTCAGCAACATCAAATTCGTCGTAGGAGAATGCCCAAGTTGCCACCTTGATGTCGACGTCAAAGACTTCCCAGTCTTGATGCAACAAGGTGATGGGTTCGTGTGTAGAGTTTGCGGGGCAACAGGCCGTGGGGAGGTGAAGTAATTGCCTCCACAGCCATACCGCAGACTTTTTGAACTATATCTGGGTCCTCTACCAGAAGCGGATGCTAAAGGTGAAGTACTTATCTCGAATCCCTTCAGACGAGATCCAAATCCTTCCTTATGGATCAACCTCGAAGATGGTAGGTACAATGACTTCGGGAGTGATTTCAAGGGAGACGCTTACAATTTCTACATGAGAATGCACAATGCATCATTCACTGTAGCAAAGAAAGCAGTAGACGAAATTATAGGCAGGGTAGGGGAGGACCTAACAGATGTAAAAGTGCCCATGCCGATATCTAACACTGACATTGCATTTTGGCATGAGACCTTATTGCGTAATATTGACCTAAAGCGCTATATGACCGAGAAAAGAGGGATCAGTCTTGATATCCTCAAGAAGTACAAGATTGGTTTCGACGGTACACGGTATACTATTCCGATCTATAACGAGTATGGTGTTTGTGTTAACGTCAGAAGATACTCTCCAACGGCGTCTGGCGCTGATAAGATGATAAACTACAAGTCCGGATATGGAAACGCAAGACTGTATCCGATCTCAGAGTTGGAGAACAAGATAATCTTCCTACACGAGGGTGAATGGGATGCCCTTGTCCAACTTAGTCGTGGCTTTCATGCCGTCACGAATACTGCTGGTGCAAACACTTGGTTGTCGGAGTGGAATGAACTCTTTCGTGGCAAGATAGTGTACATAGTGTACGACAACGATTCCCAGCACAAGAACAACAAAGGAGAGTACGAGAACATTGGGCAGAACGCTGCGCGCAAGGTTGCAACGAATCTGTTGGGCGTAGCAGAGAAGGTGTTCGTAGTTGTACTTCCATTAGCTGGAACTCCTGACGACAAAGACATATCTGACTTCTATAATGGAGGCAGAACAACAGAGGACTTCATGGAAGTCGTCGCTGCTACGCCCGAGTTTACTTCCGCCCAAGCGGATGAGAAGGTGAAGGAATCAAAGGCAAAGCATGTCTCCCTTGCCGAAGCGCGTAAAGCAAAGTACAAGAACAAGGAAGTCGAGTTCGATGTGATGGTAGTTGGAAAAGATACTGCACCGTACAACATCCCTATGGAACTCGAGTTTAAGTGTTCGATGGTTGGGTTGAATGAACGGATGTGCGGTAGTTGCCAAGTAGGAAGATGTGGTGGGGCTCTTGACTTGTCGATCCCGAAGGATCCTGGTATGTTAGATTTTATTCGAGCGACAAAGCAGCAACAGATGAGCCTCATTAAGAAGAAAGCAGGTATACCTCAAAACTGTTCAATGTATCAGTGCGAGGATAAGGCTAGCGTCAACATTGAGGAAATTTTGCTAGCACCGGAGATTCAGGCGTTCAGTGAGTGGACCGGTGAAGCAGAACACTATCTGTTGCAAAATGCATTTTTCGTTGACAAGACAATCGACGCCAATAGGAGCTATCGGATGCGAGGTATCATGACTCCCGATCCATGGCAACAGCATGTAACGTTCTTGTTGACGGAATGCGAGCCATTGCAGGATACGATTTCAACATTCAAGGTTACTCCCGCCGTGATTGAGAAGTTGAAGATATTCCAGACCGATGACGTTCGTGCTAAAATGGACGAGATTCATACGGACTTTGAACAGAACGTCACATTCATTCATGGAAGGAGTGACTTACTTGAAGGAATTGACCTTGTATATCATTCAGTCCTCGGATTCACCTTTCAAGGAGTGCCCGTTCAGAAGGGCTGGCTCGAAATGCTTTGTATTGGGGACACGAGAACCGGAAAATCCGAGACCGTTACTCAACTGCTCCGTCACTATCAGTTGGGAGAAATGTCCGTGGCTGAAAATACATCGTATGCCGGATTGGTTGGTGGTTTGCAACAGACCGGAGATAAGCGGTGGTTTCTTACATGGGGAAAACTTCCGCTCAATGATGGACGCCTTTTCGTCATTGATGAAGCCAGTGGACTATCAACCGACGACATCGCTAAAATGTCAGGCATACGTAGCTCCGGTATTGCAGAAGTTACTAAGATCCATACAGAGAGAACTACCGCAAGAACCAGACTCATTTGGCTATCTAATCCACGGTCTGGTCGTCCTCTCGGGACTTATAGTTATGGAGTCCATGCCGTCGCTGAACTGATTGGCAAGGCGGAAGACATCTCGAGGTTCGATTACGTCATCTCTGCTGCACGTACAGAAGTGTCGATAGAGGAGATCAACAAGAAGCTGGATGCTAATGAGAGAGTAGAACACGTGTATAACAGTGAGTTATGTAAACTCCTTGTACTTTGGGCGTGGTCAAGAAAGCCTGAACACGTTGTGTTTGAGCAGGAAGCAGTAGATGCAATATTGCAAAACGCTATCAAGATGGGTAAAGAGTACTCTTCGCAAATACCCCTTGTCGAAGGTGCCAACCAGCGTATCAAGTTAGCGAAGATTGCTGTTGCAGCTGCAGCAAGAGTTTTTAGTACTGACGAGAAGGGTGAGAAAGTCATTGTCAAGAAGTGCCACGTCGACTACGTTGTCGATTTCCTTGAACGTATCTACAGCAAACCTTCCTTGGACTACAAGGGATATTCTCGCAGAGAAGTCGAAGACAGAGAATGCGCAGAACGGAACAAAGATACTGTACTCAAGTACCTTTCAGGATTCCCGGCTGTCGCAGATTTGTTCGATCGTCAAGAGTATGTGTGGCCGAAACACTTGGAGGAACAGCTAGGTCTACCAAGAGAAGCAGTACAAGAACATATTGCATTCTTTACCAGCAACCGAATGATTTACGATGCGAACAATCGGGGGTACAGAAAGACTCCGGCGTTCATACAACTCCTCCGGGAGTGGAAATATCAACAAGCACAAGAAGGAGGAAAGTAAATGCAAAAAGAAGGAGGAGATCCGATGATCACTGTAACGAAGGAATTCTCATTTGATTGCGCACACATGTTGACAGGCCACCAGGGTCTCTGCAAGAACTTGCACGGGCATACGTACAAATTGCAGGTCGAAGTGACTTCTTTTGGAGGTGTATTGAAAGATGGTCCGTCTAAAGGAATGATAGTGGACTTCAAGGATCTGAAGCAACTGGTCAAAGAACTAATCGTTGACAGGTTCGATCACTCATATGTCTGCTGGATCAGCGGTGGAGACTTAGAGTGTTCGATTGGTGCTTTGCTGAAGGAACATGGTAGAAAGGTGACAGAAGTGGACTATCGACCAACAGCAGAGAACATGGCACAACACTTCTACGACCTGCTGTCTGATGCCATAAAGGAGACTCTCCCCAGGGCCAGGTTGAAAGCAGTTCGAGTGTGGGAAACACCAACTTCATATGCGGAGGTGAGAGTATGAAGGACAAAACACTACCAGTAGTTGAGGTATTCGATTCCATACAAGGTGAAGGAGTCCACATGGGCACACCCGCGACGTTCATTCGACTCAGTGGTTGCAATTTGCATTGCCCTTGGTGCGATACGGATCATAGCAGGTTCAAGCGATTTACTGTTGACGAACTTGTGAAGATGGCGCATTGTTCGATGGTCGTTATCACTGGCGGAGAACCCGGAATCCATGACTTGTGGAATCTTGTACGGGCGTTACATGATAATGGACACTATGTTGCTGTTGAAACCAATGGTACTTATTCAATTGGAAAGCTGTATCGTCCATGGATAGATTGGGTGACATGTTCACCGAAACCAGAAACGAACTACTTGATTGTTGATGGATGTATGCCCAGCGAGCTAAAGTATGTTGTGGATGAGAAGTTCCATCCACGGGTAATTCCTGCACAATATTACCACTATCTTCCAATATGGTTGCAACCGGAAGGATTCCACATGCAGGAAAGCGCTAAGCGTGCATTTCAGTTCGTGATGGCGAATCCCGCCCTGCGGATGGGCATCCAGTTACACAAGATCTTGGAGGTGAAGTAAATGCCAGAGAAAGAATTGTTGAACGAAGAGATGTTACGAAGAGAAGAGACTGCACTCGTGAGAATTGTGGACCAGATCAGCATCCTCAAAGATGGTTCCAAAATAGGTTGGACTGACAAGTTAGCTTTTTCGAATGAAGGCAAGATGAAGATGCGAGAAGCAGCTGTCAAATTGCTATTGATGTCCGTCGGAGAGGATATCGACAGAGAAGGCCTCATAGATACCCCGAACAGAGTTGCAAGGATGTATGAGGAGATCTTTGGAGGGTACTGCCAGGATCCAGAGGAACTGTTGAAAGTCACATTCGACTCGGATGATGGCGAAGGTGACAAGTATGGTTCACTGGTACTCGTTAAGGACATTCCACTATACTCGCACTGCGAGCATCACATGGTGCCCTTCTTTGGAAAGGCGCATGTAGCGTACATCCCAGAAGAGAAGGTTGTAGGTATTAGCAAGATCGCTCGACTGATTGACTGCTATGCTAAGAGGTTCCAGATCCAGGAACGGCTGACAACTCAAATTGCAAACACTCTCGAGAAGTTCCTCAATCCGAAAGGAGTGGCCGTAGTGGTGGAGGCCGAACACATGTGCATGACAATGCGTGGTGTAAGAAAGCCTGGAGCCAAGACTGTCACTTCGGCTTTGAAGGGTGTGTTCCTCAAAGAGGTAGATGCGCGTGCAGAGTTCTACAGTCTCATAGGACTAAAATAGTTTTAGGCAAATATGTAAGATCCCTTGATTTCACTTGGGATCTTACATATAATTATATCAGGGGGTGATAATCATGGAAATTAAAGGAGTCGGCAAGAACACTGAGATCGTTCAATGTAAGAACGGTACAGGTCATCAAAGTCCTACTTACTATCGTTTTGACCTACTAGATGCAAAAGCGATGTTCGCGATAGCTGAGAACGTCGCAAAAGGTGCGGAGAAGTATGGTGAAGATGATTGGCGAGGAATCCCGATACAGGACAACATCAATAAAGCGTTAATTCACATCTATGCTGACCTGGCGGGAGATACGCAAGACGATCATCTGACTCATGCAGCAACGCGGCTTATTTTTGCGCTTGCGTTGAGACTTGCTGAGGAGGAGGGGCATTCTAAATGCGCAAGTACAAACCAGGAGAAGTGATAACGGATATCAATGAAGTACTAAAGCAAGACTTCATATACCACCACCACAAGATCTATCACAAGGGGTGGTTTCTGTCTTGGAGCGTTCATTATCTGTTGGAACAACTTCGCCTAGGAAGGTTACGCTATGCAGTCGAAAATGTGAAGGAGGTCATGAAATGAAAGTTGCACTTATCACACCAACCGCGTTCTTAAGGCGGTTCGCTACTACGGACTATCATCTCGTGTTAGCGCAGCAGTACATGCACGATGAGAAGTACCGCAGGTTTTACAAAGAAAGAGTAGCTGCTGGAGATCACGTGATGCTCGATAACGGAGCATACGAACTTGGGCAGTCCATACCGACGGCCAAGTTGATTGAAATAGCAGAAGACCTCAACCCAACCGCTGTGTACTTGCCGGATGCAAGGTTTGACACAGCAAAAACTATCTCATTGATGGAGGAAGCGCTTCCGAAGTTCAAAGGAAGAGGATGGAAACTTCTGGGTGTACCACAAGGCAATAGTCTTGAGGGTGTACTCGAATGCTACCAGTGGATTCTATCTAACAGTGACATCGACGGATTCGGCATTTATGAGGAGGTTGGAGAAGTCACAGGTCTTGGTAGGCGATGGGACTTCTTGGACTACTTGCAAAAAGAGAAACTCGTAGACGACAGGTTGTACTATCATATGCTGGGGATGGAAGAAGATCTCGTGAACATCAAGCACTTGGCACGTTTCAAGTTCGTGAGTGGCATCGATAGTGCTAAACCGATCGCATATGGATTGTGGGGGATAAGGTTCGATGAGGATCTTGGACCAATATGTCCGTATCCTCATAGGCAGAAATCCTACTTCAACATCGAGTACACATCCTTTGGAGACATCATCAACCACAATATTCAGTGTACTTTGAAATGGGCCAGAAATTTGGCAATATAATTATCACCCCGGGATTTTGGAAGGGTGGAATAAAGGTAAATAAAGGTCTATAAATGGACCCCTTTACCGGGATTCAAGAATCTAATTTACGGGAGGGTCAATTATGCAAGCGAAAGCAGTAGTTTTACTATCTGGGGGAATAGACAGTGCAACCGCAGCGTACTGGGCTGTGAAAGAAAGGGGTTGGGAAGCTCATGCGCTGAGTTTGAACTATGGCCATAAGGCACAGAAGGAACTCGAGTGTGCAGCAGAGATCGCAAAGAGAATCTGTGCTAGTCACAAGGTACTCGATCTGAGTGTACTCAAAGAGGTACTGAAGTCTCCTTTGACGGACATGGATATTAAGCAGGAAGAGAATGACCGAGAAGGAGATAGCTACTATGTAGTCCCAGTCAGGAATATCATCTTCCTCTCTATCGCGACAGCGTATGCTGAATCGATTGGTGCGGCGAACGTAGTTATTGGCAATCACCTCGACGACGCAAAAGGATTCCCGGACTGCAGGCCAGAGGCAATGTGGGCAATGCAGCATGTCGTCGACGTAGCTTCTGAAGAGGGCAAAGCTCCTGTACTGTGGAGTCCATGGTTGGTATCCTCGAAGAAGGAAATCATCAAGAGGGGTGTGGAATTAGGAGTACCTTACGAATTCACCTATTCGTGCTATCAGGACCATATCGCGTGTGGAGTATGTGAAGCCTGCGAATACAGGTATCAAGCGTTCTTGGATGCCGGATCGGTAGACCCAATCGAATATGCTGTCATACCAAAGCATGTGAGGAGGTAATTGAACATGTCAAATGAATCCGTTGCTACTACGGCCTCGATTCCTTCTTATTGTGAGCAGTGTGAGTTGAAGGCCAACCCGAAAGCAGGGTGCAAAGGAAGTCCAGGAGCCACATATATGTTCGTAGGTGACTGGCCGTCGGTACTTGAAGCCAGAATTGGCAACATCTTCAGCGGGCATGGTGGGCAGTTGCTAATGGCGACACTGAAGGCAGCTGGGGTCAAGCAGGAGGACATCTTCTTGACTACTACTCTCAAGTGTAATCCTGGTACGTCAGCAAAGGTGAATTATCACAAGTGTTGCAACGCCAGACTGATGGAAGAGATCGCTACAGTAAAGCCAAAGGTTCTTGTTGCACTAGGAGCAGTACCCGCAAAGGTACTGCTTGGTGCATCCTATTCCATTTCGGAAATACGTGGAAGAACGTATTGGTCGAAAGAGTTCAACTGCTACATCATCCCGACGTACCATCCAAGCGCGATCATGCAAAATCCAGAATGGTTTCATGACTTCTCGCGTGACATCGAGAAGGCGATTGCTGCCAAGGATCTCGCACCTGGGGGAATCAAGCGTCCAGTATTGAAGTGGACGATGCACACAGAGGTTGAGACTGCACTAGAGTTCCTCAATCGATTAGCGGAACTGCAGGAAGAGACAGTAGTCAGCCTTGATATCGAGACGGACGGATTTGACTACTTCAGTCAGGATATCTTAGCAATCGGTATGAGTACTGACGAAGACGTTGCGGACACTTTCACCAAGAAGGTGATAGAGGATCCTCGAGTACAGGAGGCGATGACACGTGCATGTGCCAATCCGCACATTATATGGGTTCTCCAGAATGGGAAGTTTGATGTTCAGTATCTACGAGCGGATCCAGATCCGGAAGTATTTGGGTATAAGAAGAACGTTGTTATACCAACTGCACGTTGTGACTATGACACGATGCTCGCTCATTACTGCACAGATGAGCGTCAAGGTACTCACGGTTTGAAGAGTTGGGCTAAAGAGGAGTTCGATGAAGAGGACTACGAGAGCGAAATCAAGAAATACTTGCCAACCAAGGATACACCGTATAGCAACATCCCAGAACCAGTCTTGCACAAGTATCTCGCACATGACTGTACCAACACGCGTAAAGGCTACTTCCGGTTCAACGAGAAGATGGCCAAAGAGGGTACTGATAGATACTTCTGGACTGTACTGATGCCGGGATCCAAAGCCCTCACAGAGATCGAGTTATATGGCGTGTTGCTTGATGTACCAAAGCTAACGCAGCTGTTCAAGGACGCTCAACCTAAGATAGAGGAGGCTAGGAAGAACCTTGAACGAGAAGCCATCAAGGCGGGTTGGTCACCAGAGCGGTATTGCAAGGATACCGGTGCAAAGGAGAAACCGAAGTTCTTCAATCCGAACTCTCATCCACAGATGTCTTATGTCGCATACGACTTGTGTAAGATGCCGTTATTCGAAGGAAAGAAGACTTGCAACAAGGCCGCAGTTGAAGCGTACCAGTTCAGACATCCGTTCTGGAAAGCTATTGCACAGTACAAGCAGATCACTGACCTATTTGGAATCTACGTTAAAGGCATGCTTGAGAGAGTCGACAAGGATAACAGAATCCGTCCAGACTTCTTACTACACGGAACAGTCACAGGTAGGTTGTCTTGCCACGATCCCAACTTGCAGAATATCCCAAGGAAGTCGTTCGTCAAAGACATGTTCATTGCACCAGAAGGTAGTGTCATATGCAATATGGACTATAAAACACTGGAGGTTGTAGTCGCAGCCCTGTTGTCTGATGACCCGGAGATGAAGAAACCGTTCATATTGGGAGAAGACTTCCATATGAATACTACCAGAGACGTATTTGGAGAAGACCTTGCAATGTTGAAAGAGTGGAAAGAAACAGAGAACGTCGAAGCGTTTATCGATTACCTTCATAAGAGCATGATGCTCGAAATCCGTATGACAGGTCAGAAGTACATATACGACATGGGTCCTGAGTTGGAGTCTGGTGTATACGCGTTCGAAGAGGATCCGTCGAAGTGGAAGATAAAAGACTCTATCGACTTCGGAAAACTAGAAGACTTAATCGTCGACTACCTCAGGTTCCTCACCAAGTTCATCACGTTCGGTATTATGTACGGAAGGAAAGCTCCATCTCTTGCAAATGGAGAGTTAAACTGTTCTGTCGCGGAAGCACAAAAATACATCGACAATTTCCACAAGAAGTACAAAGGGTTCTCTCGTTGGATAAAGGAACAAGAGCGGAAAGCCATCAAGGAAGGATATGTCACAACGCTCTTTGGTCACAAGCGTCGGTGGCCATTCATCACAAACGATCTCATCTATTCCATCAAGAACCAAGCGGTCAACACACCGATTCAGGGCACTGCAGCGCAGATCACGCTACTATCGGTCGTAGGAGTACACGAGGAGTTCAAGAAGACAACGAAGGATCACGTACTCTTCACAGTACACGACTCTATCGTCTCGGAACTAAAGAGAGAAACACTCTTCCAGTCACTAGATATCATAGAGTCCATAGCGACACACCCGCCCCTGGATACTGACTTGCCGTTCAAAATCGATCTTGAAATCGGTCCCAGCTACGGCCGCGTTGAGGGGATCAAGAAGGTCAACGGTGTCTGGGTTCCTTCCAAGCCTGACAAAGCCAGTCCATGGCTAACTGAAGTACTTCGTCCGCAGTTGCCCGCATAAATATTAGGCGCACTTTCAAAGGATTTTTGTTAAATCCCTTGAAGTGCGCCTGAATTTATCATATAATAAATCATAGGGACCAATAATACTATAAAATGGAGGTGAGATCAGTGGGTAAGCATAAAGAACTGAAAGAGTACAGAGTGCTGTACAAGCTGAACGGTGCGGATCACATGAAGTACATGTGGGCACATAGTGGTAAGGAAGCCAAAGAGAACATCGAAGACATGATACCTGGCGCAATAGCCAAGGTTGTCATCAACCAAGAAGGTTGGGCAAGAAGGGAGGAGTATTGATGGGTAAGTACAGAGTGTATACCGATGGAGCATGTAAAGGGACGAACGTAGGAGGTTGGGCCTACGTTATCACTAGTGCAGATGACATCGAATTGGGAAGGGGGTCCGGACGAGTAGAGAATACAACCAACAATCGCATGGAGCTTCAAGCGTGCATCGAAGCTCTCAAAAAGTTTGACCCTCGAACAGCTGAGATCGAAGTGTTCTGTGATAGCGCATACGTCGTAAATTGCTTCCTTCAGAAGTGGTACATCAAGTGGGAGAAGAACGATTGGCAAGCTACTCAAGGTCCGGTGAAGAACCAGGATCAGTGGAAAGAACTATTAGCGTTGCACAGACGTTTTAAGTGTGAACCAAAGTGGAAGCACGTTAAAGGACATAGTGGAAATAAGTGGAATGAGCTCGCAGATAGTATGGCATCGTTCCAGGCAGCAAGGGAGGTATCCTATGAGTGATTTGCGTGAAGGATTAGTGCACAAAGATGCTACCCAGCTAACGGAACGGCAGATTCTCGCGGCCAGGAAGAAATACCTCATCAAGATGAGAATCAATCTTGGTTGGTCAGCTGAACAGATGGCCGTCAAACTAGGAGTTACCGTCCCAGAGTACGAGTCCTATGAGGAAGGCCGTAGTAGAGACCTACCGGAATTAGAGTTTGAGGATATCAAGTTCTATCTCGAACAGCATCTCAAAGTGTTGGAGGGAGATAAATGAAAGAGTTCTATCCAATGAACGCACAAGAGTGCAAGAAGCAGGATAAGCGGGATTTTTTGTTGGACAGTCCAGAATACGTCGGAGAAATCAAGTGGAACGGCTACAGACAGTTGCTTCGTGAGGGGCACGCGTTTTCACGGAGCAGGTCAGTAGTGACGCAGCAACAAGTGTCGAAGACAGAATGGATTCCACACATCACGAGAGATCTCATGAAGTTGGGTGGTTGGTGGTTCGATGGTGAGTTGTTAAAGTACCCAGATGGGAAAGCGAAAGACGTCACATCGATCATGCAAAGCAAGCTCGAGACAGCGTTGGAAAAGCAGGAGAAGAATGGCAAGTTGACATACGTCATCTTCGATCTCTTACGATCGCCGGATGGTACGATGTTAAATATGCAACCGTGGTACGTACGACGTGCCTTGCTGGAGAGAGTGTACAACGAGTACTTAGCCGGACATCCTTACATCAAGTTGTCAGAGGTAGTATACTCCGATAAGAGAGGCTTGTTGGAGAAGGTCTTCGAGATGGGTCTAGAGGGGATAATGCTCAAAAACAGGAATGGTCTGTGGATACCTTCCCCAGCTGGTGGAGATTCTCGTCCAGCAAACAACTGGTACAAGATAAAGGCGGAGCTGGACCATCCAGAAGAGTGTGTTATCATTGGGTTCAAACCGCCAGAAATGTACTACACTGATCCAGTAACAGGAAAGCAGGATAAAGAGCGGTTCACGAAGTTCTATGCCAACAACTGGATAGGTGGTGTTCGAATTGGCCAGTATCGAAATGGGAAGTTGGTGGATGTCGGAAGTTTCAGTGGCATAACGGACGAATTGCGAAAGGACATGTCGGAAAATCCTAACAAGTATCTGTACAGAGTCGTCAGTATCAAAGCGTTTGACAGGGAACCTACCGGCCGGTTTATCTCTCCAGTGTTCAAAGGTTTCCGGGATGACAAGCGACCGGAAGAGTGCACCTGGGTTGTAGAGGAGGATTCGAAATGAACGTCAAAGTGGTAGAGAAAGGAAAGCATTTCGATCTCGTCAGTTGGACGCGGAAGGACCTCGTACACTACGCCATCAGGGATAAGAGTGGACAGCAGACTTTCGAGACATTCTCTCCTACAGACCAACTGAAAGGTTGGGACCTACGAAAGCATTGCATACAGAAGTTGAGAGTGTATGACGAGAAAGGGATCCAGAAGAGTGACTGTACTTTCCGGAACATTGTGAAAGAAGCGAAGGAAGTCAAAGTTGGTCACATCTTGGTATGGTTCAATACCGTCAACAATGAGTATTCGTACTCTAAGGTAGTCCAACTCTCAGACATCTTCGTGTACTATGTCAAACCTAACGGGTTTGATAATTGCATGACATTTGACCAACTACAGAAGCACCTAGAAAAAGACAACGTCAGAGTAATTGACGAGGGACAGTTACCACAGAAAATAGTCTTCCCTCAGAAGTGAGGTTGTAACATTGAATGCAAGAGATGAGAGGGTCTTAGAGACTTTGAGGAAAATAGTAAATGATGCGCGTTGTCCGAAAGCGGAGCGTGAAGCCGCTCAAGGTAGGATAAATGCTATTTATGCGAAGTACGGAAAAGATGCTTCGAAGGAAGAACCGAAGCGCCAACAGCAACAGCACCGCACCTATAATGCGTACGATTACAGGCGGCAAGAAGCGGAACGTGCTCGTCAACGAGAGAAGTGGGAAATTTGCGATGACGATGATTTCAGGAGATACTACGATCCCAACTACGGCCCAGATGTCGGTGAAGAAGAGCCAGTCACTTCGAAGAATCAGTCAGAACGTGAAAAGTATTACATGAAACTATTCAATAGCGGTGTGATAACCTTTGATGAATTAGTAGCATTATTGGAGAAGCTGAAAAGGGTGGATCGCGCGTGAAGTTACAAGTAAAAAGTGAAACTGCTTCGCGGACTCGAGGAAAGGAGGAGAGACTATGAGTCAACTAGTGCCCGGAACAGGGTACATTGGAAAGATAGAGACAGAAGAACCTCTCAAGTGTGGAAATGCATATCACCGCTGCTTGAACGGCATCACTCCTGTCATCTGCTGTAAGCTTAACGAATGTCGCTGTGCACTCGTTAAGTGGAAGATGCATCAAGGAGAGTACGTGCAGTTGAAAGATGTGGTAGAATGTCCTAAGTACATTCCGCCAGAGAAGGAGGTAGCAAAAAGTGAGGAAGTATGAGTTAACACTTTCACCGGACTACGTTTCCGATTGGAGTGCGGTAGATGCAGTTCGAGAGCTGTTCCAGAACGCTCTCGACCAAGAAGTGATGCAAAAAGACAACAAAATGTTCTTCGGATATGGCCGTAGAAGTGACAATGTCGGAGTACTATACATTGGCAATAAGAGTTCAGTATTAAAAGCGAAAACGTTACTGATGGGTGCTTCAACCAAACGCGGAAACAGAGACACAATTGGCAAATTTGGTGAAGGGTACAAGGTTGCGACACTTGTACTCTTGCGACTTGGTTTCAAAGTAACGTTCTACAACTATGGTGCACGAGAAGTTTGGCAACCAAGGTTCGTGAAATCGAGAAGGTATGGTGGAGAGAACATCTTGACATTCTTCATCAATGACAAGTGGCCTTGGGAAAAGGTGCCTGATAACAATTTGACCATAGAGATAGAAGGTATCACTCCGGAATTGTACAAGGAAATCGTTGAAACGAACTTACACTTGCAAGATGTAGGAGAGACGATCGAGACATCTTACGGACGTATCTTGTTAGAAGAACGTTACAAGGGCAAAGTGTTCGTCAACGGATTATGGGTTTGCAACTACGACCCGTACCTGCTGGGGTATGATTTCAAACCCGCACACATTAACATAGACCGTGACAGGAAACTCGTTAGTGACCTTGACCTGAAGTGGTTGTCGTCAAAGATGTGGGGTGCAACATCTGATCCCAGAATTGTGGAACTTGCAGCCAAGAACGCCGCGGATGTACAGTACGTGACATTTCACTTGCATCAGTTGCCATATGACAAGCGAGACGAACTCTACGATAAGGCGTTCGACGATTTTGTGAAGGAGAACGGCACAAAGGCGATACCTGTGACGGACCAGGAAGAGTTAATGAAGGTACCTCCGTCGTACAAACCTGTCATAGTGTCGCAATCGAGCCGAGCCCTTATTAAGTCGTCGAGGAAGTACATAGAACCAGAACCAGCTGTGAAGTTGACGTTCTCACGTAGGTTGCAAGAGTGGTTCGACAACCTTAGTGTACGGAATCAGATAAAAGGCGACGAGGTTGCAATGTTCGAACATATTTTAGATGAACTGGAAGAAGTTGAAGCGAAATGGCAGTAAGACGGATGCACTTGTTTAACAGGCTAGTACTATCACTCCCAAGTCGGGAGATCGATCATCTCAATGGAATGTGCAGAATAGTGAAGAAGAGGAGGTAGGACGATGGACATAAATGATATTTTAAACATGCCTGCATTAGGTGCAGAACCTTATGAGATTCTGCAATACCTTAAAAGGGTACAGCAGATCAGACAGCAAATCGAAGATGAGCGGCAGAAGATCCGTACAAAGTCGAAAGCGAAAGACATCGATAGCATTTCCTTGATCGCGTTTAGTATGCAACTGTTAATGCTCGACTTTTACGATGATACAGCAAAACAGATACAGAAGGCGCTCCAGGACTTGATAAGACCGATACACTAACCGATCGCTACTACGGCCCGCGGTAGGAAAGTGCAGCATGATACTACGACAACAACGCCGCATACTGGACCAACGAAGGAGACCCAAGCGCAGAAGTACATCCAGTAAATACCACATTTATACCCCCCCAAACTAGAGGAG